>Ga0194134_10000867_pt1 | contig 44449 bp, 42 predicted proteins | sample TA2KigOff0mmetaG_FD_148602 | JGI IMG/M metagenome (GOLD analysis project Ga0194134, IMG submission 148602) | Freshwater microbial communities from Lake Tanganyika, Tanzania - TA2015056 Kigoma Offshore 0m | ecosystem: Environmental > Aquatic > Freshwater > Lake | place: Tanzania: Lake Tanganyika... | reverse complement strand
CAGGCGGCGGTCAAGCACATCCGGGCCAGTCGAGACGGCGCGGATCGATGGCCTGAAGGCTGGACTGCTCCCCCGCTTGCAGCCCGACCGTGGCAGGACGCGACATGGACGCGTCTGCCATGAGCGACGCGCGCACGATGCCGATCCGCTGCGCGGGCCGGCTGCCGAGGCCGGTGACGTCGATCGGCTGGGGCGCGTTCAAGATCGGCCGCAACGAGGGCATCAAGTACCCGACGCCCTATGACCTTCCAACCGACGAGACCGCGACGCATCTGATCCATGCCGTGATCGACATGGGCATCGGCGTGATCGACACCGCGCCCGCCTACGGCCTCAGCGAGGCGCGGCTGGGGGCGGCGCTGGGCGCTCGCCGCGCCGAGATTTTCCTCTCCACGAAGGCGGGAGAGCGATTCGAGGACGGCCGCAGCACCTACGACTTCTCGGGGCACGCGGTGGGCGCGAGCGTCGCGGCAAGCCTGGATCGCCTGCGCACGACTCATGTCGACTGCGTCTGGGTGCACTCCGACGGAACCGATCTGGCGATCCTGCGCGACGGAGGTGCGCTGCAGGCGCTGGCGGGCGCGCGCGAGCGTGGACAGGTGCGCGCGATCGGATTCTCGCCAAAGACCCTGGAAGGCGCGATGGCTGCGTTGGACGACGCGCGCGTGGATGCGCTGATGCTGGAATTTCATCCGCGCGAGACATCGATGTTGCCAGCCGTGCGGCGCGCTGGCGCCGAGGGCCGCGCGGTGTTCGTGAAGAAGCCGCTCGCCAGCGGTCACCTGTCCCCAGCCGAGGCGATCCCGTGGATCCTGCAGCACCCCGAAGTCACCTGCGTGGTGGTCGGGGGCCTGAACGCGGATCGGCTCAGGGCGACTGCGGCTTTGGCGCAGGCGTAGGCGTGGGCGAGGCGTCGGGTGCCGGATTGCCTGGCGCCGGCTTTGGCGGTGCCGCTGCTGGCGTCGATGCAGGCGTGGCGGAGGCATCGCCGGTCTTGGGCGGAATCCGCAGCGACTGGCCGACCTTCAACGCACCCGGGTCGGAACCGATCGCATCCTTGTTGGCGTCATAGATGCGCTTCCACAACTTGCTGTCGCCGTAGACCTTCGTGGCGATCGAGCTCAGCGTGTCACCGCTTTGCACGGTGTAGGCGCCGGGAGTCGCGGCAGGTGCGCGCACGGGTGCCGTCGCCTTGCTGGCACCAGCAGGTTGCTTCCAATCCGGAACCTTGAGCACCTGCCCGATCTTCAGACGCGACGGATCGAGACTGGGATTGGCCTGCTGCAACTGCTCCCAACCGCGCTCGCTGCCAGTGAGATCACGCCAGATGCTCACGATGCTGTCGCCTTCCTTCACGGTGTAGGTCTCGACGCGCGGCGTGGACATGGGGGCAGGCGACTGCACCGTGGGAACGGCCGGTGCTGGACTGGCCGCAGCACCTGATGGGGCCGGCAGCGGCGGAGGCGCTGAAACGCTGGACGCAGGCTTGGTTGGAGCCGCCGGCGCGGAAACCGCCGTGGCGGGCGCTGGAGTCGCAGGAGCAGGCTGCGTGTTGGAAGGTGCCGGAGCTGGGGCGGTCGCGGCGGCGGTACTGGTGTTGGCCGGTTCGAAACCTGGAAGTTCGGACGGCAGCGACTTCATGGGTTCCGCCGCAGGCGAGAAACCTGGCACCGCAGCGCCGTTGTTCGCCGGCGCAACGGCGGCCGTCGACGCCGGAGCGGCGGGCGCGTTCAGCGCGGGCGATGGCGCGAAGCCGGCGGGCACGCTTCCCGGCAGTTCGCCGCCCACCTTGGCGCCTGGCGTGCTCAGTCGATCTCGCTCGGAGGGTGCGGGCTGCGCCTTCACGCTCTTGGCGGACGAACCTGCGGTCGGCTTCGAGGGCGCGAGCAGCGCGTAGTACATGCCGGCGGCGGTGAATGCGAGCACTCCGACGGCGAGCAGCATCTTCAAGGGCTTGTTCATGGCGGGTCTCCCCTCGGTGTCAGGCGGGAAGCGCGGCCGCGACGGCCTCGCTGGGACGATCGGATGCGGTCGGATCCGCTCGACGGGTATAGACCAGCGTCGCGGCGACCGCCACGCTGGAGAAGGTGCCCGCGATCAGGCCGACCAGGAAGGTGAAGGCGAACGGACGGATACCTGTGCCGCCAAGCGCGTACAGGATCACTGCGGTCGCGATCGAGCTGCCGCCCGTCAGCACGGTTCGGCTGAAGGTCTGGTTGATGCTGGCGTTGACCACCGCGCGGGTGATGAACGGCGCCTTGCCACGGTTCTCGCGGATGCGGTCCATGATCACGACCGTGTCGTTCAGCGAGTAGCCCACGATCGTCAGCAGACCCGCGATGACGTTCAGGTCGATGCGGAAGTCCGAGACGAGCATCGCGGAGCCCCAGCCGGTACGCGCGATCGCGCCGCTGTACGCCAGCAGACCGATGCACACGATCAGGTTGAAGATCAGCGCGACCACCGTGCTGGTGGAGAATCGCAGCGAACCGAATCGCAACCAGATGTAGCCCAGCATCAGCACCAGGCTGAGGACCACCGCCACGATCGCGTTGGCGACCAGGCTGCGGGCGACCGCGGGACTGAAGCTGCTCACCTGATCCAGCGAGCTCCCCTGCCCAAGCGCCGTCTGCACGAGCTTCCACTCAGGGGCCGCCAGCGTGGACTCCCACACGGACATGTCGACCTTGATGGAGTTCACGGCAGGGTCGCTGACGAGCACCACCATGCTGCGGAACGCCTCGGTTCCGTCGGCGGCCTTCACGGCGTCGAGCCCGACGACCTCCACGTCGCGGCCAGCCTGTGCGGCGAAGTCCGGCTGGTTGCGCAGGCGGACCATCCGACGCATGAGCGCCTCGGCGGAGATCGGAGGGTCGATGCCCTCGAGCACCACCGCCACGCCGCCGCGGAACGACCCGACAGGTCGCGTGACCGCCGGACGGCCGATGTTGTCGCCGAGCCGATCGCGCTCAAGCGCGAAGGTGTAGTTCGCGTGCGACGCGTCCTTCGAGCCGACGAACACCGAGGGCAGTTGCGCCTCAAGCTCGTTGGCGAACTCGCGGACGACGGCGTTGGTCGCGGTGCTTGTGATGCGGCTCTCGTCCACATCGCTGCCTGCAGGGTTCGCCAGCTTGATCTGGAAGCTGCTCGCGCGGAAGTCCTGCGTCTGCGCGCCAACCGTGAGCACCGACGCGCTACGCAACTCCGCGAGGATCGGATCCGACGCGTTCGCCGCACCGACGGACTGCACGCGCTTCTCGACCTCTTCGCGCGACAGCAGCACACGCCCATCCGGCCCCGCGGTCTCGCCGCCCTTCGCGGGCCGAGTCGTCATGGTCAGCGCCACGCCGCCGCGGAACTCCGTGTCGAAGATCTCGCCGCCCTTGCGAACGATGCCGAGCGAGCAGACCACCGCGACGGCCGCGGTGAAGAGCAGGAGCGTCGGCTTCAGCCGCAGCCAGTCGACCTTCGGATGCAGCGCGCGCGCCACACCCGGCGCGATCACCGGAAGCATGGGCAGCGATCGCCGGTTCATCGGGCCGGTCCACACGCTCAGCAGCACGCGCGTGACCCAGAGGCCCGAGATGAACGTGGCGAACACGCCGATCGCCATCGTGACGCCGAAACCCTTCACTTCGGTGCCCGCGAAGAGCACCAGCACCAGGCAGACGATCAGGTTGGTGATGTTGCCGTCGAAGATGGCGCTGAAGGCGCGCGCGAAGCCGATGCGGATCGCGTTTCGCAGGCTCTCGCCGTTGTTGACCAGTTCCTCGCGGATGCGCTCGTAGATGAGAACGTTCGCGTCGACCGCCATGGCCACGCTGAGCGCGATGCCCGCGAGACCGGGCAGCGTGAAGGTGGCGTCCATGAACGCCATCACGCCGAAGATCACGAGCGCGTTGACGATCAGCGAGATGTCCGCGAGGACGCCGGCGACGAGGTAGTAGATGAACATCATCAGCATGGTCACGCCGATGGAGAGCAGCACGGCCTGCAGACCGCGAGCGAGGTTGTCCGAACCCAGCGACGGCCCGAGCACGCTCACGCTCACGGGCTCGGGGCTCAGCTGGCCTTCGAGTGCGCCCGCCGAGAGCACGCGGATCAGGTAGCGGACCTCGTCCTCGTCGAAACTGCCGGTGATCTGGCCGGAACCGCCGATGCGGCTCTGCAGGTTGGGCGCGGTGTAGACCTGACCGTCGAGCACGATGGCCATGGGCTTGCCGACGTTCGGTCCGGTGAGGCGCGCCATCTCCTGACCACCGGCCGGATCCAGCGCGAAGGTGACGCTGGTGCGGCCAAGGTCGTCGATGCCGCGTGAGGCGCGCTGGATCGACCAGGCGCGCCCGGTGGAATGGGTCAGGCTGCGCTCCGGCGTGGTGTAGAGCAGCACGAACACGCGGCCGTCGGCGAGACCGCCGACCATGTCGCGCGCCGCGAAGAAGCTTGCCGGATCCTGCTCGAGCGCCGCACGCTGCGCCGGCGTGTCAGCCCACTGCTTCAGATCGTTGATCGGGAACCACGCGGCGACCGGGCTCTGGCCAGGCACCGCGCCGCGCTTGGCCAGTTCCTCGCGCATCTGCTGCGGATTCACGCCTTCGGGCGCGCGATCGCTCACCGCGATGCGGAACTCCAGCACGCCTGCGCCGCGGAAGAGTCGCTTCAGATCCTCCGGATCATCCAGGCTGGTGCGCAGCGACTCGTACTCGTTCCACGAGGCGATCACCTTGTCCAGCTCCGCAGCCGCCGCGGGATATTCGGATCGCAGCGAGTCCAGCGCGCGCTGACGCGGGCTGGCACCCTTGGCGACGACTCCATCCGCACCCTTCTTCGGCTTGCCGGTGGCGGCGTCACGCTCGAGCTGCGGGCTCGCGTCCAGATTCAGGATCGCCGTCACGCGCGACTCGCTCACGCCACGCGAGGCCACGCTGTCGCGCAGGCGCTCGAACTCCAGCTCCGCCTTGGCCACGGCGTCCTCGGCGCTCGCCACATCCGCGCCGCCCGCCGCGGCCAGCCGCGCCTTCGCCTCGGACAGGTTCCGGAAGGCGTCCTGCAGCTCAGCCATGCGAGCCTGGAACCCTGCGTCTGAACCACCGAATCGCGCCGCCGCCTCGCCGCCCGAGAGCGCCCGCTCGAGTTCCCCCACGTCGATGCGGGTGCGCTTCACCAGCGCGGCCAGCGTCTCGCGGAAGGTCGCCTGCTTCGCCTGCACCTCGGGGCTGGGCAACGGCATGACCACCTCGATGCGATCGCGCCCCTGCGGCGCAAAGCTGATGTCCAGCACGCCCGAGGGATTCACGCGCTGCTTCAGCACCTCGATGACCTGCTTGAGCACCTGCTCGCTGCTGGCGTCAGGGGGCAACTTGACCGAGTAGGTCAGGCTCACGCCACCGCGCAGATCCTTGCCGAGGCGCAGCGTGTCCTTGGGTGGCCAGACCATCCAGAAGAGCAGACCGGCGAGAGCGAGGACGAACAGGACATGCAGACCGGGGCGCTTCATGATTCGTGTGTTCCGAGGTTTCGTCTGAACGTGTTCGGCACGCTCACGCAGTTTCCGCGGGCGTTTCGGAGGTGGCGACTGGATCCGCAGACTTCACGACCGCCGCGATGGCGTCACGCGTGAAGGTCAGGCGCACGTCGCGGCCCTCCTCCACCTTCAGGACGACCACATCGGGCTTGACCTCGGCCACGTAGCCGATCATCCCGCCGGTGGTCACCACGCGATCGTGCTTCTTGAGTCCACCCAGCAGCTTCTCCTTCTGCTTGCGCTGCTTGCGCGCGCTGAAGGCGCTCAGCGCCACCATGCCCAACAGCACAGGAATGAAGACCCAGAACATCTCGGCACCGGGCGCCGACTGCGGCGCGGCCTTGCCCGCGGGCGCTGCCTGCGTGGCGCTGGTCAGCGCGGGGGTTGCGGGAGTTCCAGCAAGCGAGGGGCCGTCCTGAGAGGCGATCATTCCGATTCTCCAGAGGTTTCGCCCGGCGCCGCCGAAAGGCAGGGCCAGGCTTGTGCGAGCGAAGACCACCTATTGCAACCGATCGCCCGCCGAATGTCCAGCATGAGCCTTTGGTAGAGCCGGACGTTGTGCAGGCTGACCAGCGTGGGACCCAGCATTTCCCCGGCCTGAAACAGGTGTCTCAGGTAGGCACGGCTGAAACCACCGGCGCAGGTCTCGCAATCGCAGCCGGCCTCGATCGGCTCGGAATCGTCGGCGAAACGCGCGTTCCGAAGCCGCAGGGTGCCCGCCCGGGTGAAGGCGAGCGCGTTGCGTCCGTTCCGCGTGGGAAGCACGCAGTCGAACATGTCCACGCCGGCCGCGACCGCAATCGCGATGTCGCGCGGATAGCCCACGCCCATCAGGTACCGGGGACGATCGTCGGGCAAGAGCGGTGCCGTGTGCCGCACGATCTCGGCGATGCGCTCGGGACTCTCACCCACCGCCACGCCGCCGATCGCGTACCCGGGCAACTCCATGGCGCAGGTGCGCTCCGCGCTCTCCCGGCGCAGCACAAGGTCCGTACCCCCCTGCACGATGCCGAACAACGCCTGCGCATCGGGACGCCCGTGCGCCCGCTTGCACCGTGCGAGCCAGTCCACGCTTCGCAGCATCGCCTGTCGCACCCTCGACGCGGGCACGTCGGGGCCCGCTGGCGGACAGTCGTCGAATGCCATGATGATGTCGGCGCCGATCTCGTTCTGGGCGCGAATGCTGACTTCCGGCGTGAGCCGCACGCGCGAACCGTCGACGAAGGACTGGAACGTCACGCCGTCGTCGTCGAGCGTGCGCAGATCGGCCAGGCTGAAGGCCTGAAAGCCGCCCGAGTCGGTGAGGATCGGTCCGTCCCAGCGCATGAACGCGTGCGAGGATCCGAAGCGCGCGATCCTCTCGGTGCCCGGGCGCAGCATGCAGTGCAGCGTGTTGTTCAGGATGCACTGGCTGCCCGTGCTCCGCACCTGCGCCGGCGTGAGCCCCTTCATGGCGGCCGCCGTCGCGACCGGCATGAACGCAGGCGTGTCGAAGGTGCCGTGCGGCGTGTGGATCCGACCGAGACGTGCGTGATGCTCGCTGGATCGGGCCAGGATCTCCAGACGGACCGCCATGGTCAGCGCCGGCTCGCCTCACGCAAGGCCTGACGCTCCGCAGCGCTCAGACTGTGCAGTCCTTGGCGCTGGATCTTGTCGAGGATCCTGTCGATCTCGGCGGTGTCCATGCCGCGACGACGCGCGCTTCGAACCCTGCGCGAGCGACTGGTGGGATCGAAGGTGCCCATCCAGTCGAAGAGCGCGTGCAGCGTGTGCGGGTGTCGGATCAGCCAGAAGCCCGCGATGGCGCCGCCGAGGTGCGCCGCCTCGCCGCCGGCGTTGTCACCTCCGACGAAGAGGGTGAGCAGCGCCAGGGCCACCAGCGTGTACGCGAGATTCCGCAGCGGCATCGGGATGATCATGAAGACCAGAACCTCGGCCATCGGCGCCAGGAATGCCGCCGCCATGATCACGCCGAACACGCCGGCGCTCGCACCGACCAGCGGCGTGGTCGGCGCGTTTGGAAGCAAAAAGGGCACGGACTGTCCCGGCAAGGTCACCTTCGACCCGAGGAAATTCAGCAGCAGGTACATCGCCGCGCCGCAGATGCCGCAGAGCAGGTAGAAGGCGGCGTATCGCTTGCCGCCAAGGTAGCGCTCCACCACCGGGCCGAAGAACCACAGTCCCATCATGTTGAAGATCAGATGGGTCAGGTTCGCGTGCAGGAACTGGAAGCCCACGAAGCGCCAGAGTTCCGGGAACGTCGTGCCTGCGCCGCTGTCACCGAAGAGCGCGGTGCTGGTGCTGAAGTGGAGCCATGTCTTCAGCGGAGAACTCGGGATGAAATACGCGAACCCGGCGGGCTTGCCCTCGCGCGACAGCACCTGCACCCGGGCGCTGCCCCCTTGGTCGAGCGCGCCCACCTTGCCGGCGGCGCGCACGGCAGCCTCGGCGAACGCCGGGGGAAATTCGCGGTTCGCCTGAGCCAGCGACAACGGCTCTCCGAACGGTTCGTAGAGCTTCACCTCCGCCGCGGGGATTGCGCCCCCGTCGAGATCACAGCGCCCGATCAGGATGCCAGTCCGTGACAGGCCAAGGAACCCGTCCAGCGCGAAGATCGCGATGCAGAGGCCGATGATCCAACCGTTGATGGACCATCGTCCGCCGCTGCGCGGAGCCTGCTTCCGGTTCCAGTCACGATCCTCGAAACCCATCGTTCGAGCCTAGCGGATCGGGCCTTCGCCCTCACGACGGCGCCGCGTGGCCGACTTGAGCCGCCGACGCTCCCTGAAGCTCAGGCTTCCCATCCCTGAACGATTGATCTTCTGAAGAATCCGGTCGAGCTCCGCGTGGTCATTGGCGTCGCTCGTCTTGCGCCTCGACTCGACCTCAGGCGCCCCATGAAACCCGTCGGAGTCCGACACACGGACCAGCGTCTCGCGCGCGGCGCTCCACAAAAGCAGCGACGCGAACGTGAGCGCCCATGTCCCGAGTGCGAGGCCCGCGACCAGCATGGCAACCGAACACGCGGTGCCCACGCGTGCGGCGCGGACCAATCCGACGGACCAGCCGTCGGCAGCGATCCAACACGCCGCCAGTGCGCGCCCGGCCGCCAGCGGGAATGCGGGCACCAGATTCAGCACCACCATCACCACCACCGTCCATTGGAAGAGGAACAGCGTTTCCGTGAGCAGCCCCGCCTCGGCGAGCGAGAGCCGAGCGAATCCATCCCAGGTCCACGGCGCGGGAATCGCCGTGCCCCAGACATCACCACGCAGCGCGTAGAGCGCCCCGCCGACCAGCGCGCCGACGACACCGATCGCCATCACGCCCGCCAGTTCGCTCCGCGCGCTCGCCGGCCCGCGATCCGACGGCGCCGGTCCTGCAAGCCCGCCCAGCGGCCACAACAGCCATTCATCGAGATCCCAGCCGCCGCGGCGCATGGCCCACCAGCGCGCGGCCTCGTGAATCAGCGAAAGCGCCAGAAACGAGCCAAGCACCACAAGCGTGGGTCCGAAGCCGAGCACACGCCCGCTGCCGGGAAGGCTTGAACGCAGGCATTCGACGGCGATCAGGAGGAGGAATGCTCCATGGACACGGATCGCCACCGATCCCAGACGGAGCAGCGGCAACGACCATGTCAGCGGCGACTCGAAGCGCGGACCCGACGCGCGAAAGTCGCCCGCGAACCCCCGTGGCTCGAGTGGTTCCGAAGACCAGGTCACGCCCGCACCGCCTGCCACAGGGCGAACGCCGCGATGCTCTTGCCGTCCTCGATCGTGCCATCGGCGATCATGCGGGCGATAGCGTCGGGCGCGTGCGTCTCGACCTCGATGCGCTCACCCGGCTGCAGATTGCGCGGGACCGCTTTCAAGTCCCTCGCCACGAAGGCATGCATGCACTCGTCGGCAAATCCGGGACTCGTGAGGTACTGGCCGATCTCCGCGAGGTGCCCGGCGCAGAATCCGGTCTCCTCCTCCAGTTCCCGAGCGGCGGCGGCCAGCGGCGCCTCGCCCGGCTCGAGCTTGCCCGCGCAGAATTCAACGAGCCACCGCTGCACGCTCACGCGCCAGTTGCGGATCATGACCAACCGGCCGTCGGCGAGTTCGGGCACCACGGTCACCGCGCCCGGATGCCGCACGATGTTCCGGCACATCACGATACCGGAGGGATCGGTCCACTCGACGCGGTCCACGCTGAACACATCGCCCTGCAGGATCCGGGTCGCTTGCATGCTTCGCCTCGTCGGGGATGATACGAGCATGCCCGAGCAGCCCCCTGCGGCCATCCGTGTGCGCGACCTTCACAAGTCCTTCGGCGCGCTGAAGGCGCTGCGAGGCGTGACGCTCTCGTTCCCACGCGGCCAGACCACCGTCGTGCTCGGACCGAGCGGCTGCGGCAAGAGCGTGCTGCTCAAGCACCTCGTGGCGCTGGAGCGCCCGCGCAAGGGCGAGGTGTGGTTCGACGACCAGCGCATCGACCAGCTGCGAGAGTGTGATCTCGGGTCTGTGCGCCGACGGATCGGATTCCTGTTCCAGCAGGGTGCGCTGTTTGACTCGCTGACGGTGAGTGACAACGTCGGGTTCCCGCTGGTCGAGCACGGGATCGGATCCACGGCGGACCGCGAGCAGCGCGTGCGCCGGGTGCTGCGCATGGTGGGACTGGAGGAGAAGTACCGACAGATGCCGGGGGACCTCTCCGGCGGCCAGCGCAAGCGCGTCGCCCTTGCGCGTGCCATCGTGCTGGATCCCGAGGTGGTGCTGTACGACGAGCCGACCACCGGCCTCGACCCGATCACGAGCGACGTGATCAACGAACTGATCCTGAAACTCGCCGACGAGCTCGGCATCACGAGCATCGTGGTGACGCATGACCTTGCGAGCGCCTTCAAGGTCGCCGACCACATGGTCATGATGCACGAGGGCAAGGTGAAGCTGGAGGGCGCGCCGGAACCGTTCCGCGCCTCGGAGGACCCGATCGTGAGCCGCTTTCTCAAGGGCGAGGCCAATCCCGAGGAACTCGCGGAGATCGAGCGCGTTCAGGCCCAACCGCGTGCCATTCGTTCCGCGTAGATTCAGGCGCCATGCGACACTCGACCCAAGACCTGATGGTCGGCCTCTGCTCGATCGGCGCGCTCGTCGGCCTGTCGGTGCTGCTGCTGCGCTTCGGCGAGCTGAGTCCCTTGCTCGAGTCGGACTACGCCGTCACGCTGCGCGCCAATGCCGCCATGGGACTGCGCGGCGGCAGTCAGGTGCTGCTTGAGGGCGTGCCAGTCGGCGAGGTGAAGCAAATCTCGCTGGACCTGCAGGGATCGAAGCCGGTGGTGATCGTGCTCTCGCTCAGGGATCCCGTGCCAGCCTCGGTGCGTCCAACCATCAGCAGCGGATTGCTGGGCGGCGGCGCGAAGATCGACCTCCGCATTCCCGAAGGCGCACCGACCACGCCGATCGACCCGACACGTCCGCCGACGATCGAGGTCCGTTTCACCACGATGGTCGATCAGCTCGAGTCCATCATCGCGAAGGTCAGCGAGGGTGACGGGACTATCGGCCGACTCCTGAACGATCCGCACCTCTACGAGGACATGCGCGAGGCCGCCGAGCGCCTGACCATCACGCTGCGCGATCTTCAGGCGATGGTGCGGAAAGTGAAAGAAGAAGGCCTGGAACTGAAGTTCTAGGCCTTCCTTGGATTCCAGCTTGTCGGCCCACCGGGCCGGGGATCACTCGACGACGAGCAGCTCGACGCGGCGACTCTGGGCCTTGGTCTTCTCGGGGCGATCCGGGCCATAGCTCGAGAGGCTGATGGTCTTGGCGTCCACGCCCTTCGAGATCAGGAACTCACGGACCTCGAACGCGCGGTCGAAGCCAAGGTGGTAGTTGCTCTTGTAGTTCGACTTCTTGATCGGATCGGTGTCGGTGAAGCCGGCCACGCGGATCGCCTTGCCCGAGTACTTCTCCTTCAGCACCGACGCAACCTTCGTGAGCGTCTTCTTTGCGCTGTCCTTCAACGTGGCCTTGCCGCTGTCGAAGAGCACGTCGCCCTCGAGGGTGACGCGCACGCCTTCGCTGTCGCGCTTCACCGTGGCGCCCTCGCCGGCGTCCTCGAAGCCCGTCTCACCCTTTGCGGCGGTCTTGCCCGCGTCGCCGGCGCGCGCATCGGCCGCCGCACGCTCACGCTCCGACGCCTCGAGCGCCGCATTCTTCTGGTCAAGATCCGCGCGCAACTTCTCGTTCTCCGACTGCAGCGAGGCCGCATCCGGCTGGCTCTTGCAGCCCGTGAGCGCAATGGCGAGACCGATGGTGGCGATGGCAAGCAAGCGATGGGACATGATTTCTTCTCTTTCGGCGTGTGGGGCGTGGAGGTCGGGCCGCGGCGTTCGCAGCCGTGGGTACTGCACGACAAAGCGAGTCGATTGTCAAGCGGCGGGCGGCGAGGGCATGAACAGGGCGCGTGCCAAGGGAACGACCCAGGGCCGACCCAGGAACGCGATGGCCACCGCGAGCGCAAGGTGCGGTCCATACGGCATTTCCCGCGTCGCGCCGCCGCGCATGCGTGCGAGGGCACCACGCAGGCCGACCCACCCCAGCGCCACGAACGGCGCAATCAGGTACGCCAGAAGCGCGTCACGCCATCCGATCACGGCGCCCGCAGCGGCCATCAGGTGCACATCTCCAAGCCCCATCGCTTCGCGCCCGAAGCCGAGCGTGCCGAGAATCCGCGTGAGCCAGATCGAGCCGCCTCCAACCAGCATGCCGACGCCAGCCGCTCCCAACGCGCCCAGCGGACCCGGAAGTGCCTCCGCGCGCACCAGCACGAGCGCCAGACCCGCGCCGGCGAGTGGAATCAGGAGGAAGGGCGTCTCGCGCAGCACCTCACGCCGGGCCTCCGCGGGCAGCGGTTCGCGATCCGGCTCGATGGAGGCGAAACTGCGCGGCAACAGGCCCGACCAGAGCAGCGCGCATGCGACGGCGGTGCCGAGCAGTCCGCCGAGACCCGCGATCTGCCACGCCACTGGAAGCGTTCCCGTGGGCCAACCGGCAGGCACGGCAAGATCGGTCCGTGCGCCCTGTACCAACGCCGCGACCAGCGCCACCGTCAAGGCAAGACCGGTGATGCCGATCGGGATATAGCCGGTGGCGGCATCGATGAGCGACGCCGCGATGAGACAACCCCACAGCACCAGCAAGGCAAGGAGCATCGGTGCGGCGCCCCACGCGCCGAGGCGGGCCCACCATGCGAACTCGGCTTCGCCCGGAAGGAGCCCTCCGAACAGCAGCACGACCGTGCCGGCGAAGAGAATGCCGACGGCGAACTCGACCCAGACGTGTTCCGATCCGATGCACACGCCGCAGGTGCGGCATCGGCCCCGCAGCGCGATCCACGAGAGGATCGGGATGTTCTCCCACCAGGCGAGCGAACGACCGCAGGTGGTGCATCGGCTTGCGGGCGCGATGAGACCTTGCCCCAACGGCCAGCGGCTGGCGACCACGTTCACGAAGCTTCCGACGCTCGCGCCCAGCGCGAAGAAGAACGCCGCCTGCAGCATGGTTGGCACCAGGATGACGAGCCTGTCGGGGAGCGCGGCGAGCATCGCGTGCGTCAGTTCCGATCGCCACCTTGCAGCGCGTCCAGACCCATCTGCTCGATGCGGCGCTCGGCGTCCTCAAGGATCGACCTGCAGCGAGTCACCAACGACCGGCCGCGCTCGAAAGCCTTCAGACTGTCCTCCAGCGAGACCTGCCCCTGCTCCATGCGGTCCACGAGCGTCTCGAGTTCCCGCATCGCGGCCTCGAAGTTCGGCGCCTCGTCAGCGTTGTTCGCGGCCTGTTGCTCGGCGGACTTGCGTGCCATGGACCGGAATCTACCCGCCCCGCTCCACACGCGAGCGCACGGTTCCGCGTTCAAGGCGCGTCGTGATCCGTGCGCCATCGGCGAGCGTGGAGGCGTCGCGCACGGGCCGTCCCTCGTCGTCCAGCGTGATCGAATAGCCTCGTGCGAGCGTGCGCTCGGGTGCCACCGCTTCCAGACGCGCCGCCAGCGCACGAAGGGCGTCCGCCCGACCCTTGATCGAGCCGCGCAGCGAAAGATCGAGGCGATGCGAGAGGTTCGCCGCGCGGGCGCGCCCCACGGCCACCGCCTGTCGCGGCGCCTGCGCCTGCAGACGGGATTCCAGCGTGCGGACCCGCTCGAGCACCGAGGCCACGAAGCGACTCGACACGTGTCCCATCCGAAGCAGTGCACGCGCCAGACGCTCCGAGGGTCGCCCCAGCATCGCGCGGGGGTCGCGCAGACACGCGCGCGTGGCGAGCCCACGAACATGCTGCGACCGCACCTGGATGCCCTGACGCACCAGCGCGCGCAGCCGCGACCCGACCGCGTCGAGCTGTGTGAGGAGTTCCTGCCGCTCGGGAATCACCGCGACCATCGCCTGCGTGGGCGTGCTGGCCCGCAGGTCCGCCACCAGTTCGATCACGCTCACGTCCGACTCATGCCCGATCGCCGCGACCAGCGGCAGCTGACTTCGGAACGCCGCATCCGCCACCACGCGCTCGTTGAAGGGCTGCAGATCCTCGCGGCTTCCGCCACCGCGCGTGACCACGAGCACATCCACGCCCAGTCGATCGGCGTTCGCGTTCACCGCATCGATCGCGCGCGCCACGTCCTCGGCCGCGCCCGCGCCCTGCACCGCGACGTGCACCACGCGAAGAGGCACGGAGGGCAGGCGATTCCCGGAGATCTTCAGGCAATCAGCCAGCGCCGCGCTGCCTGAGGCGGTGACGATGGCCACCCCGCGCGGCACGAGCGGAAGCGGGCGCTTGCGCGCCTCGTCGAAATACCCGAGGCCGCGGAGTTCGATGCACAGTGCGCGGAATCGAGCTTCGAGATCGCCCTCGCCCACCAGCGAGACGCGATCCACCACGAGGCGCAGTCGGCCTCCACTCGCCCAGAAGTCGAAGCGCCCCTCGACCACCATCCGCTTGCCGACCACGGGTTGCGCCTCGCTGCGGCCGAGCGCACTGAGCCACATGATGCAGTCAATCACGGCGTCCGCGGCCGGATCCTTCAGCGTGAAGAAGCACGCCTTCTTGGTGGCGACCGACCCGATCTCCCCCTCCACGCGCACGCGTCCGATCGCGAAGACCGAATCGCGGACCGCGGCCGCCGCCTGCGACACCGTGAGGGCGGCGGGTTCGGGCGCCGCCTCCTCCTGGGGCGAGACGGGCGAGGCTGGCGCGTCGAAGAGTCCACCCGCGGCCATCGCTGGATCGAAGGGCTTGCGTGCCACGCGCGCATCGTACGATCGCCCACGTGGAGGCTGGAACCGTCGACGCACGCACCCCGCTGACCGCCGTGACCGGCGTCGGATCTCGTGCCGTCGAGCGACTCGGTCATCTCGGCATCCGCACGGCCGGCGATCTCGTTCGCCACCTGCCGATGCGACATGAGCGGCGACTGGCCGAGCGAACCATCGCCGAGACGATCGCCGCCACGACCGAGGACACGGTGAACGTGCGCCTTCGCGGTGAGGTCGCACGCGTGCGGACGCGACCCGGCCCGCGTGCCCTGATCGAGGCGACGCTTGACGACGGCACGGCCACCGCACGACTGGTCTGGTTCAACGCGCCGTGGATGCGCGGCAAGATCCATCCGGGCGAGCGTGGCGTGGCGGAGGGCCGCGCACGCATGCGTCAGGGTTATCTGGAGATCGGAAACGCGCGCTGGACGCAGGAGGCGCGCGCCGGCGAGGTCGCAGCGGGCGTCGACGATCTCAGGCCAATCTATCCGGCAAGTGAGGAGATCGGCTCGGCCGAGATCGAGATGGTGGTGGCGCGCGTGCTCGAGGGCGTGTGCGCCGGCATGGAGGACCCGCTCCCGGAGTCGTATCGGCGGGAGCGTGATCTGATGCCGCTGGCCGCGGCATGGCGCGCCATGCATCGGCCCGCGGACGCCGAGGAACTCGCGCGCGCGCGGCGCCGGCTCGCCTTCGACGAACTGCTGCTGCTGCAACTGGGCGTGATGATGCGACGCGCGCAACTGCGCAGCCGCACGCGTGCCGTGCCGCTGCCTGTCGATGCCGCGATCGATGCGCACATCCGCTCCCGCATTCCCTTTCGCCTCACGAGCGAGCAGGACCGCGTGGTCGCCGAGATCGCGGCCGATCTTGGCCAGGCACACGCGATGAATCGCCTGCTTCAGGGCGACGTCGGCAGCGGCAAGACGGCCGTCGCCGCCTACGCCATGCTGCTCGCGGTGGCCCACGGCCATCAGGCTGCGCTGGTGGCGCCCACCGAGATCCTCGCGGAGCAGCACCATCGCGTGCTGGCGCGCATGCTGGAGGGGAGCGAGGTCTCCCTGCGACTGCTGACGGGCTCGACCCCCGAATCGGATCGCGCGGCCTGCGTGGCGGGACTCGCGCGCGGTTCCATCCATCTGGTGGTGGGCACGCATGCGCTGCTGGAGGGAGGCGTGGCGTTCCGGAGTCTCGCGGTGGCGGTCGTGGACGAGCAGCATCGGTTTGGCGTACGCCAGCGAGCGGCGATCCGCCAGAAGGGTCAGGGCGAGACGCCGCTGATTCCCCACACCCTGGTGATGACGGCCACGCCGATCCCGCGCACGCTCGCCATCACCCTGTACGGCGATCTTGATCTGAGCACGCTTCGCGGCAAGCCGCCCGGTCGCAAGCCGGCCGTCACCCGCGTGGTGGATCCCGGAAAGGCTCCGGAGGTCTACAGCTATCTGCGCAGCCGCCTGAATCGTGGCGAGCAGGCCTACGTGGTGGTGCCAGCCGTCGAGGAATCCGAAACTGGCCTGAAGGATGTCACGTCGCATGTGCGCTTCCTGTCCGAGGGCCCGTTCAAGGGACTCACGATCGCCAGCGTGCACGGGCGGATGGATCGGGAGGAGCGCGAGGCGCAGATGGAGCGATTCCGCGGCGGCGGCGCAAGCGTGCTGGTCGCGACCACGGTGATCGAGGTCGGCGTGGACGTGCCCAACGCCACGCTGATGGTCGTGGAGCACGCGGAGCGATTCGGCCTTGCGCAGTTGCACCAGTTGCGCGGACGCATCGGGCGCGGCGAGGGCGCGAGCCTCTGCGTGTTCATCGGCGAAGCGGCCACGCCGGACGCCACCGAACGACTCGCGGCCATCGCCTCCAGCGACAATGGCTTCGACATCGCCGAGAGCGACCTGCGGCTTCGCGGTCCAGGCGAGGTCTTCGGCGCGCGGCAGTCCGGTCTCGCACCCTTCCGCGTGGCGGATCTCTCGACCGACGCCGATCTTCTTCGCCTCGCACGCGCCGATGCGCAGGGCTGGATCGACCGTGATCCCGACCTTCGGGCCGCCGAGTCCGCACTGCTGCGCCGCAAATTGATGGCGCTGCACGGTCAGGCGCTTGGACTGGCGGACGTGGGCTGAGCGCCACGTGTGGAGCGGCTACGATTACCGCTGCCATGACACACGCGCTTCGAATGCAGGACCTGCGTTTCCGACGCCCCCACGGCTTCGGTCTTCACGTGCCAAGTCTTGAGATCGCCGCCGGCGAGATGGTGCTGCTGGCTGGAGGCTCCGGTGCAGGCAAGAGCACGCTGTTGTGGCTGGTCGCCGGCCTGCTGCGTGCCGATGGTGGCACCATCGAGGTCGCTGGACAGCGCATCGACGCGATGCGTGAATCCGATCGCGATCGGGTGCGCGCACGCCACATCGGGCTCGTCTTCCAGACGCATCAGCTGCTGCCGGACTTCACCGCCGAGCAGAACGTGGCGTTGGCGCTGATGGCCTCCGGGGAGCCTGAGCGCACGCACCTCTCCCGCGCGCGGGATCTGCTGAGGGCCTTGGGCGTGGAACGCACCGGCGCGCACGTGACCGACCTGAGCGTGGGGCAGCAGCAGCGCGTGGCGGTGGCGCGCGCGATCGCCTGCCGGCCCGTGCTGGTGCTCGCGGATGAGCCGACCGCCAGCTTGGACGCCGAGAGCGGCGCGGTGGCGATGGACCTGATCCAGCGCGCCTGTCGCGAGGCCGGAGCCGCCCTGCTCTGCGCCAGCCACGACGCCGGCATGCAGGGGCGATTCCAGCGCGTCGTGGACGTGCGCACCTTCGTGCGCGAGGAGGTGGCGCGATGAACGATCTTGCCGTCGTGCTGGCGAGCCTGCGGGCGCGCCGCCTCAGCACCGCGATCACGGCCGGCAGCGTGGCCATCGCGGTGGCGCTTCTGCTCACGATGCTGAGCCTGCGCAAGTCGGGGTTCGAGGCCTTCCAGCGCGGATCGGGCAACACGCACTTGCTCGTGAGCGCCGACTCGAGTCCGCTGGTCGCCGTGCTCAACGGCGTGTTCTACGCGAATCCGCCGGCGAATCCGATCTCGTGGGAGAAGTACAACGAGATCCGCGCCAGCTTTCCCTACGAGTGGGCGATCCCCACCCAGCATGGCGACTCCTTCCGTGGCTTCCCCGTGTGCGCCACGGCGCCGGAGTTCTTCAGCAAGTTCCAGCCGGTGCGCGGCGAGCCATGGAAGCTCGCCGAGGGCCGCTATCCCGACAAGAGTTTCGAGATCTGCATGGGATCCGCCGCAGCCGCCGGCACGGGCCTGCGACTCGGGCAGCAGGTTCGCCTGACGCACGGCGCCGGAAGCGACCACGGACACGAGCACACGGAATACCCCTACACGGTGGTGGGCATCCTGGAGCCGACCGGCAGCGCGCATGATCGCGCGGTCTTCACCGATCTGGACAGCACCTGGATCCTGCACGCGCATGATCGGCGAGAGCATGAAGGCATCGAGGGCATGACCACCGCCGCCGACCTGACCGACGCCGACCGAAAGATCACGGGCATCCTGCTGCGGCTGCCGACGCGGCCCGGCAGCGACGCGAGCGCCGCGATCCAGCAGCAGTTCGACGCGCTGCGACGCGACACCGCGATCACCGTGGCGCAGCCTGCGCAGCAGATTGATCGCCTCCGCGGCATCGTGGGCAACATCGACGGCATCTTCATCGCGCTCGGCGTGGCCGTCCTGGTCTCCAGCGGCGTCAGCATCCTGCTGGCCCTCTACAACAGCATGGCGGAGCGGCGCCGCCAGATCGCCGTGCTGCGCGCGATCGGCCTCTCGCGCGGTCGTGTGCAGGGCATGATCGTGACGGAGGCGTGCCTGATCGGTCTTGTGGGCGCGATCACGGGCGTGGCGCTGAGCATCGTGGGCGGTGCGCTTGCCGCTGCGGCACTGAAGGCGCGCATCGGTCTGGTGGTGCAGCCGGACATCGATCCGCGCGCCACGCTGATCGTGCTGGCGGGCGCGGTGCTGCTGGCGGGACTCGCCAGCGTGCTGCCGGCGATCCTGGCCTACCGCACCCCGGTGGCGGACAACCTGAGGCCGGCGGCCTGACATGAAGTGGATCTGGGCCATTCTTGCGCTTGTGATCGTCGCCGGTGGCGTGGCAGTCTTCTGGCCGGAATCCTCGGCAGCCGTCGCACCATCGAAGCCTGCGGCCTACACCGCACCGACGAAGCCACAGGCCCCCAGCGTGGCCGCCGTGGCACCCGCGGCCCCGGCGCCTGCGAAGCCCGCACCAGTCACGGCCGCGCCGGCGACCACCCCGACGCCCACATCGGCAGCCTCGACCGCCACCGCGACCGTCGCCACGAAACCCGCCAAGGCGTCGCCGCGCGAACCCGTGCTGAAGGAAGTTCCACCAGGCGGACTCACGCTCGGCCTCGACAAGAAGATCCCCTTCGCGACCGTGACCCCCGGCGCGATCATGAAGCAGCCGGACGGTTCGCTGCTGGCCGACGGCAAGTACAAGATCGAGGGCGATGGCTCCCGCGAGAAGCCCTACCGCATCGGATGGGACTGCCTGGCAAGTGCGAACAAGACCTTCATCCCGCGCCTGAAGGAGGACCTGATGCCGCAACGCGTGGCACTGCTCGACGGCGCGTGGGTGCGCATCGACGGCTATTTCGCGCTGCCCCTCATGCTGCAGGAGAGCAGCGAGATCCTGGTCATGCTGAATCAATGGGACGGCTGCTGCATCGGCGTGCCGCCGACGCCCTATGACGCGTTGGAGGTGAAGTTGGTCGAACCGGTGAAGCCGAGCCGGCGCCACGCCTTCAACTTCGGCACCGTGCTGGGGCGTCTGCGCGTCGATCCGATGCTGGTGGAGAACTGGCTGGTGGGTCTCTACCGACTCGAGGAAGCCACCCTCACCCAGACCGGCCTCTGATCGCTCAGAAGCGCTTGTGCACCGGGCGACCCTCGGGCGACTTCATGCCAAGCATGGTGCGCATGAGTGCAAGGTCGTTCGGCACGGTGATCTTCAGGTTGCGGAACTCGCCGTCGACCACGAGGACCTTCTCGCCGAGTCGCTCGATCAGCGCCGCGTCGTCGGTCACGCCGGCAAGGTCGGCCTGCGCGTAGGCGCGACGCAGCAGTCCGATCTCGAACACCTGCGGGGTCTGCACCGCGACCAGATGTGCGCGATCGACCGTGGACTGCACGAAGCGCCCCTTGCTGGTCGCCGCCTCGGCGGATTCGCCAAGGATCAGGTCGGCGACGGCGTCCTCGGCCTCGGCACGCACCGCCTCCTCGCTGACGCGCTTGAGCGTGTCCGCCACGGCGAGACCAGGGATCACGGCGGCATGCACCTGGGCCGCCTCGAACACGCGCCCGATCAGCTCGTCGCTCGCGCCGGGGCGCGCCGCGTCATGCACCGCCACGTGCGTGGCGTCGTCCGGCACGGCGGCCAGCGCGTTCTTCACGGTTTCCCAACGCTCCACGCGACCACCGGCCACAATCTGGACGCCATGGAATCCCAGCTGCGCCCCGAAGCGATCGCGGAATGCGTCCAGATCGTCCGGAGGACCGGCCACGATGATCGAGCGCACCTCATCACGCTTGGTGAACAGCTCGACGGTGCGCAGCAGCAGCGCACGACCTCCAAGGTCCTGCCCCAGCTTGTCCATCCCGTAGCGGCGGCTGGATCCGGCGGCTGGAATGATCACGCTGACGCGAATGCTCATGACTTCTCCTTCGAGGGGCAGTAGAGCATGACGTGCTGCTCGTTGCCGTAGCGACGATGCTCAGGACCGTCGAAGCCGTCGATCCTTGGACCATCGCCCTCGATCTCCGGAAGTCGCAGCACCAGGAACGACGTCGGCTTCATCCTGGAGCGCACGCGCCGCGCCTGCGTCAGCACGCGATCCAGACCCTCGGTGGTGCGGACCATCTCGAAGGGTGGATCGAGGAAGACCACGTCGAGGGACTGGTCCACCGTGGCCAGCGCCGTCTCGCCCAGCGCGTCGGCCTTCACGGGAACGGCACAGCCGGCGAGACCGAGTTCCTCGATGTTGCCGCGCAGCAACTCGAACACGTCACGATCCTGCTCGACCAGCCAGACCTTCGACGCGCCGCGGCTTGCCGCCTCAAGACCCATGGTGCCCACGCCGGCGAAAAGGTCAAGCACATTCGCGCCATCGAACCATCCACGCAACACGTTGAAGATCGCCTCCCGTGTGCGGGAGCCCATCGGACGCGTGCGGTCCTTGCCGGTCGGTGTCTGAAGCTGGCGGCTTCGAAGCTCGCCTCCGATGATGCGAAGCATGGGAGCGGCGATCGTAGTCGAAGCCTGCTAGGGTGTCGGGGTGAGCGGCCCCGACAGCGCCATGCCCAGCACCCTGCGCACGCACGCGCGATGGGTGCAGGCCGGTCCGGCGCCCGCGCTGGTGATCCATCCCGACGCGCGAGGTGACGAGCGGCCTCGCCCCTACCTGCTGTGGATGCATGGGCGCACCGCCTTCAAGGAGATGGACAACGGGCGCTACCTGCGACTGCTGCGCGCGGGCATCGCGACGGTCGCGATCGACCTTCCGGGCCATGGCGAGCGCGCGATCGAGTCCATGCAGGCCTCCGAGCGGACCATGGAGGTGATCGAGGCGATGCTGCGGGAGCTGCCGGAGGTGCTTCACGCGATCGCCCAGATGCCAGGACTTGACGCGCATCGCGCGGCGATCGGAGGCATGAGTCTTGGCGGCATGGTGACGCTTGTGGCGCTGTGTCGGCCGCACACGTTCCGAGCCGCCGTGGTCGAGGCGACGACCGGAGACTGGACGCATCTTGCCGGAATTCAGCATGACCCGGCACGATCCGACGCCATGGAACCAGCGCGCCACCTTGACCGATGGAGCCCCGTGCCGCTGCTCGCGATCCACGCGCAACTGGACGAGTGGATCCGGATCGACTGGCAGCGGACATTCCTGGAGCGCGTACGCGCGGTGAATGCCGATCAGCCCGTCGATCTTCTGGAATTCCCGCGCACAGGCGCCCCGCACGAGCACATCGGATTCGGCACCTTCGGGCCGCAGGCGAAGGACGCTTGCACCGCCTTCCTGCGCCGCTGGCTTGTGCCCGAGGCCGTCAGCCCGCCTCGGTGAGCTGCGCCTGCGCCAGCCGACGATACAGGTCGCACCGGCCAAGCAACTCGTCATGCCGGCCCGTGTCGATCACGCGGCCGTGATCCATCACCACGATGCGCTCGCACGCCAGCACCGTGCTGAGGCGATGCGCGATCACCACCACGGTGCGACCCGCGCCGAAGTCTGCGATCGCGTCGTTGATCTGCTCCTCGCTCTCGGCGTCGATCTGGCTGGTGGCCTCGTCCATCACCAGGATCGCCGGATTGCGGAGCACCGCGCGTGCGATGGCGATGCGCTGGCGCTGACCTCCCGACAGGCTGGAGCCCTGCTCACCGACTATCGCGTGGATGCCGCCAGACAGACGCTCCACGAAGTTCCACGCGTGGGCGCGGCGGAGCGCCTCGATCACGGCATCGTTGGTGGCGCTGCGCAGGCCGAACCGCACGTTGTCCGCGATCGTGCCCTTCACCAGGATCGACTCCTGGCTCACGACGCCGATCTGCGACCGGATGGAACGCACGTTCACGGTGCGCAGATCGACACCATCCACCGTGACACGCCCTGACTCCGGCTCGAAGAGACGCGTGAGCAGCGACAGCAGCGTGGTCTTGCCGCAACCGTTCGGGCCCACGATGGCAACTCGCGAACCATGGTCGAAGGTCACGTCCACGCCGTCGAGTGCGCGATGATCGGAGCCCGGATAGCGGAAGACGACCGACTCGAAGGCGATCTCGCGCACGTGCGGCTGAAGAATCGGCTTGCGCCACTCGTTCGTGTCCTCGCGCACCACTGACAGCATCGCGCGCAGGCGCGTCGCGGGTGCGGAAGCGGCCTGGATCTCATGAATGAACCCCGTCAGCGGCCGCAGGCTGCCGGCGGCCACGGCCAAGGAGCCCAGCGAGAGCACGAAGCGGTCAAAGGCGAGCTCTCCGGCGAGGATCTGGCGCGCCGCGACGATCGCCAGCACCATCGCCGCGAAGACCGTCAGCATCTCGATCAGCGGCGCGGCGAGCGAACGCGCCCGACGCATTCGAAGCTCCTGCACCAGCGCCTCATGGTTGGCGCGATTGAACCGCCGGACCGCCTCGCGCTCGGCGCTCGCGGTCTTGACCGCACGCAGTCCCTGCATCGATTCGTTGGTGCTTCGCAGCAGCAACTCACCGGCCTCCAGCGAACCACGCGAGCCCCTGCGGATGCTCTTGCCCGTCTTGCGAAGGACCACTCCCAGCAGCGGACCGACGACCAACGACACGAGTACAAGCCTCCAGTCGAAGATCATCGCGGCGATGAACGCCGCGAGCCCCTTGGTGACCTGCGCGAGCGTCTTGCTGGTCAGGCTCTCGAAACCGCCTCGCAGATCGCTCGTGTCCCGAAGCACGCGACTGGTGAACTCCGTGGGGCCCTGGCGATTGACCTCGCCGAGGGGCAGATGGATGGCATGCTGGAACACCTCGAGTCGGACCTGCGCGACCGTGCGTGCGCAGATCGTCATGGAGACCATTTGGTGCATGTAATTCGCCGACGCTCCGACGATCGTCAGGATCGCCAGCCCGACCATGGCCAGCATGACTCCTGGGTAGGGCTGCGTCGGAAGGCTTTCGATCAGGCCTGACGGAATGAACTGAAGCCACGCGTGCCTCTCGACCGCACCCTCGGCCATTGATCGCAGCGATCCGTTCTCGATGAGAATGATCCGCAGGATCGGCCCAAGGCCAAGAAGGCCCGCGCCAAGGCCGCCCGCGCTGACCGTCGCACCCAGCAGAAGTAGCGCCACCTCACGCTTGCGGCGGAACAGTCGTCGGGCGAACCACCAGAAGTCGCGCATCGGGCGATTATCGTCCAAACGACCCCTCCGCATCAAGCGGAGCCGATCAAACCGCCCCAGACGGCGCAGAAATCGGGCCAACTCTTCTCCACGCACACCGGATTCGTGATTCGCATGCCCCCGGTCAGCGCACCGACCACCGCGGCACTCATGGCGATGCGATGGTCGCGGTGCGTCTCGACGAGGTCCGATGGCGTGCCCGGCTCGCAGCCCTCGATCAGGATCCAGTCCGGTCCACGCTCCACGTGCGCACCGACCGACTGCAGCCACGCGCGCATCGCCTCGATGCGGTCGCTCTCCTTCGCACCCAAGGTCTCGAGTCCGCCGATCCGCACACGCCCGTGCACGGTCGCCGCGGCCGCCATGACCGCAAGACTGCCGTCGGGCCACAGCGACGCGTCGAATTCGCCGCCGTGCAGCCGACCGACATGCCGCACGCCGCACCCATCCGCATGCTCGACCGATTGCGCTCCCAACGCGATCAACGCCGCACGGACCGCCATGTCCGGTTGCGACGAATCGGCGTGCAATCCCGGAATCCAGATCTCGGAACCGGGACAGACGGCCGCAAGCGCCCAACCATAAGCCGCGCTCGACGCGTCGGGTTCGACATGCACCTCAAAGCCCTTCAGCGGACCCGCATCGACACCGAGCTCGCCACGGGCCTCGTTCCAATCCGCTCGCGCGCCCAGGTGTCGCAGGCATGCGACCGTCATGGCCAGATAGGAAGCGCTCGGCAAGCCACCCCGTACTCGAACGTGCAGGCCACCGGGGAGCCACGGTGCGACGAGTGCCACCGCGGAGAGGAACTGGCTGCTGGCGGGACGATCGATCTCGATGTCACCCGCCGTGTCGACCTCGTGCGGCCGAACCTCCATCGGCAACTGCGTGGAGTCGGTTCTGCGCGCCTTCGCGCCAAGCGCACCGAGCAGTCGCACGCCATCTTCCATCGGCCGCTTGCGAAGCCGCGCCGAGCCATCGATCGTGCAGGGCTTGCTGGCCATCGCGGCAGCGGCCATCAGAAAGCGCGCGGGCGTGCCACCTTCCCGAGCATCCAGCGTGCCTCCGCGCGGGAATCGCCCGGCGACCCCATGCACCTCGATGGAATCGATGCCGGTCCAGCGAATGTTGGCTCCCAGCGCGCGCAATCCACCGGCAAGCGCCTCGACATCATCCGAGCGCAGCGCGTTCCAGATCGTGCTGGTGCCTTCCGCCAGCGCCGCAAGCAGCAGCCATCGCTGCGTCAGGCTCTTCGAGCCGGGCGGACGCAGCGCACCCACCACGGGCTTCGTCGCCCTCGGCGCGAGCCACGGTCCCCCGCCGCCAGCGGGCGCGCCGCTCACTCGTCCTTGGTTCCGTTGGCGCGGAACACCGCGACCACGTCCTCGACGGGAATCACGAACAGGCGATTGTCGCCCTCGAAATCCACGGGCACGCCATGCCTCGGATTGAAGAGCACCCGGTCGTACTGCCGGATGGTGTAGTCCTCGTCGCGGGCGATCTGCGCGCTGATCGCCACCACCCGCCCCGTGAGCGTTGGAATCTCGATCTTGTCCGGAAGGTGAATGCCCACCTTCGTGATCTTCCGGTCCTCATCCTTGCGGATGAGCACACGCTTGCCGACGGGCTCGACGGTCTCGAGCTTGCGAGTGCTGGCGTTTGGCTGGGCCATGGCCATATGGTAGCCCGAGTTGCGCACACGCCCCCATGCAGCCCACAATCCCACCATGTCCATCGACACGCTGAAGCGACTGATCCGAGACGTGCCCGACTTCCCGAAGCCCGGCATCCTGTTCAAGGACATCACGCCGCTGCTTCGTGATCCCGCGGGCCTCGCGCTTGCCGTCGAACTCATGGCGAATTCCTTCCGCGGCGCCGGGATCCACGCCGTCGCAGGGGCGGAGAGCCGCGGCTTCATCTTCGGCACGGCCGTGGCGCAGGCGCTCTCGTGCGGATTCGTGCCCATCCGCAAGCGCGCGAAGCTTCCACCTCCGGTGAAGAGCGTCACCTACGAGCTAGAGTACGGCACCGACACGCTTGAGGTGCGCAACGACGCCGTCCGCGCGGGCCAGCGCGTGCTGATGGTCGACGATCTGCTCGCCACCGGCGGAACGATGGCCGCGTGCGTGCAGCTGATGCGGTCGGTCGGCGCCGAGGTGGTCGGCGCCACGGTGCTGATCGAGCTGTTGGCGCTGCACGGCCGCAAGGCCTTGCCGGGCCTGCAGGTGCATGCGCCGATCACCTACTGACGTGCCCGTCAGTCCGTGCTGGGGGCCTTGTTCACGGGCGGCTCGCAGCCCCTCGGCACGCCGGCCAGCAGCAGCACGATCACGAAGATGGCGATCAGTCCGCCGACGATCAGGGAGAGGGTCTTCTTGATGCTCATGGATCCGGAAAGGTATCGGCGATCGCGTCGGCCGGGCATTCGTTTCCGGAGCCCCTTCGATCTAGAATGAGCTGATGACCAGCACCGCCCAGCCGTCCGTCGCCGAGATCGACCCGCGCACCGACCCGCTCGCCCTGATCGACGTGGATCACATCCGCTTCCTCGTGGGCAACGCGAAGCAGGCGGCGTACTTCTACGCGACGGCCTTCGGCTTCCAGGTGGAGCAGATCTGCGACCTCACGACGGGCAGTCGAACCGCGGCGAAGTACCTGCTCACGCAGGGCAACATCCGAATGCTGCTTGAGACGCCGCTCTCGAAGGACGCTCCGGGCGCCGACGAGATTCGCCGCTACGGTGATGGCGTGAAGGACATCGCGCTGACGGTGTTCGACGCCACCAAGGCCTACGAGCAGGCGCTGCGCAACGGCGGCACGAGCGCGTACGAGCCCGTCACGATCAAGGACGCCGGAGGCACCGTCACGATGGCGGGCGTGCAGACGTACGGCCGCGTCGTGCACACCTTCGTGAGCCGCACCGGGAACTTCGCGCTGCCGCAGGTGAAGGCCGGCGGCCAGTTCATGCCGGGCTACCGCGCCATGCAGGGCTTCGCGCTGAACGAGTACAACCGACAGCATCCCTGCGGGCTGAAGTTCTTCGACCACTGCGTGGGCAACGTTCAGGAAGGCAAGATGAACCACTGGGTGAAGTGGTACGAGGACGTGCTTGGCTTCAAGATGTTCAAGCACTTCGACGACAAGGACATCAGCACCGACTACTCCGCGCTCATGAGCAAGGTGATGGCCAGCGGCAACCACCTGATCAAGATGCCGATCAACGAGCCCGCCGAGGGCAAGAAAAAGAGCCAGATCCAGGAGTATCTGGAGTGGCACGACATGACTCCGGGCGTGCAGCACCTGGCGCTGCGCACTGACGACGAGTTGCACAGCGTCGCCGAGCTGCGCCGCCGCGGCGTGGACTTCCTCGCCATTCCAGAGACCTACTACGAGACGGTCTGGAAGCGCGTCGACGCCATGCTGACGAGCCACGGCCATCACGCCGTGAAGGAGGACCACAAGCGCGTGCGCGACCTTGGCGTCCTGGTCGACGCCGACGACGAGGGCTACCTGCTGCAGCTCTTCACCAAGCCGCTGCAGGACCGCCCCACACTGTTCTTCGAGATCATCTGCCGCCGTGGCAGCCAGAGCTTCGGCAAGGGCAACTTCAAGGCCCTCTTCGAGGCGCTTGAGCTCGAGCAGGAGAAGCGCGGCAACCTCTGACGCACCGTTCCTCCCTCGTCTCCGTACACTTTCGCGCGTGATCGCGCACAAGTTCGGCGGCAGCAGCGTGGCGGACGCCTCGCGCATCGGGCGCGTGGTGGACATCCTGCTTGCGCGCGACGAGCCGCAGGTCGTCGCGATCTCTGCCATGCGTGGCGTGACCGATGCGCTGATCGCGCTGGCCCGACAGGCCGCGGCCCGGGACGAAGGCTGGAAGGCGGCCTTGAAGGCGCTCGAGGATCGGCATGTCTCGACCGCGCAGGACCTGCTGCGTGACGCCGCCAACGCCGTGCTCACGACGTTCACCGGCGAGTTCAACAGCCTTCGCGAATTGCTGCAGGCACAGACGCGGGTGGGCGCCGTATCCAACGACCTGCTCGATCTCGTGTCCGGGCTGGGCGAGGTCTGGTCGTCGATGCTGGTCGACGCGACAGTGCGGGCGCGCGGCAAGCCGAGCCGCTGGCTCGATGCGCGCGAGGTGCTGGTCGTGGAGAAGACCGACCTGGGCGCGATGGTGCGCTGGGAGGAGTCGGGCGAACGGCTTCGGAGCCACTTCGGCTCGCCCGGCAAGCGGACGATCGTGACCGGTTTCGTGGCGCGCACGCATGAAGGCCGGGTGACCACGCTGGGCCGCAACGGCAGCGACTATTCCGGCGCGATCTTCGCGGCGCTGTTTCAGGCACGCGAGCTTCACATCTGGAGCGACGTCGAGGGGGTGTTCTCCGCCGACCCGCGACTGGTGCCCGAGGCGGTCCTGATCGACCGGCTCAGCTACGCCGAGGCCTGCGAGCTGGCCTATTTCGGCGCAAGCGTGATCCATCCGCAGACGATGGGGCCCGCCTTCGACCGCGGCATTCCCATCATCGCGCGCAGCACCTTCAATCCCGATCACCCCGGCACGCGCATCAGCATGGAGCCGGGTCCCCTGCAGCCGGTGAAGGGGGTGACGACCTTCAAGGGCCTCGCGATCCTGAACATCGAGGGCAACGGCATGATCGGCGTGCCAGGCACCGCCGCGCGCGCCTTTGACGCGCTGCACCGCGCGGGCGTCTCCGTGGTGATGATCAGCCAAGGCAGCTCGGAGCATTCGATCTGCTGCACGATCCGCGAGAGCGACGCACAGGCCGCCGAGCGCGCGGTGCGCGAGGCCTTTGCGCGCGAGCTGGCCGCGCTCCAGATCAGCGACGTGACCGTCGAGGCCGGCGTGGCCGCGCTTGCCGTGGTCGGCGATGGCATGGCCGGGCGACCCGGCACCAGCGCGCAGCTCTTCGACTCGCTTGGCCGTGCCGGGGTGAACGTGCGCATGATCGCGCAGGGCGCAAGCGAGCGGAACATCTCCGTGGCAATCGCGGCCGCCGACGCGCCGCGTGCGCTGCGTGCCGTGCACGCGGGCTTCTACCTGAGCGGCCAGACGATCTCCGTCGGCGTGATCGGTCCGGGCAATGTGGGAGCGGCGTTCCTGCGCCAGCTCTGGGCGGCGCAACCAAGGCTTCAGCGGCGACATCGCATCGATCTGCGCCTTCGCGCGATCGCAGGCAGCAAGCGCATGGCGCTGTCGGACACCGGACTCCATGCCGGCGACGTGAAGGCGCTGCTCGACCGCGACCTGCACCTGGACGCGTTCACCGCGCATGTGCAGGCGTCTCACCTGCCCCACGCGATCATCGTGGACTGCAGTGCGAGCGACGCCGTCGCTGATCGCTACGCGGCGTGGATCCGTGCGGGCATTCATGTGGTCACGCCGAACAAGAGCGCGGGCTCCGGACCGCTGGACCGATACGACGCGATCCGCGCAGGACCAGGCCGATTCCGCTACGAGGCCACCGTCGGCGCGGGCCTTCCCATCATCACCACGCTGCGCGATCTGGTGGACACCGGCGACGAGGTGCGCTCCATCGAGGGCATCTTCTCGGGCACGCTGGCGTACCTGTTCAACCGCTACGACAGCTCGATCTCCTTCGGTGAGCTCGTGCGTAAGGCGCGCGAACTTGGCTACACCGAGCCGGATCCGCGCGACGACCTCTCGGGCCTCGACGTGGCTCGCAAGCTCGTGATCCTGGCGCGCGAGCGTGGCCTTCGGACCACGCTCTCCGACGTGCGGCTGGAGTCGCTTGTGCCCGAGCCCCTCCGCGGCCTTTCGCTGGAGGATTTCATGCGCCGACTGGATGAACTGGATCCGCCGATGCGCGCCCGATTCGAATCGGCGCGCCAGAAGGATCACGTGCTGCGATACGCGGCCAGCGTATCGGCGGATGGTGCCGCGACCGTCGGGCTGGTGGAGGTGCCGCGCACCCACGCCTTCGCCCACATCCAGCTCACCGACAACGTGGTGCAATTCACCACGAACCGATACTGTGACAACCCCTTGGTGGTGCAGGGACCCGGCGCCGGCCCCGAGGTGACCGCCACCGGCGTGTTCGCCGACGTGCTTCGCGTGGCCACGGCGTTGGGAGCGCATCTGTGAACCGCGCGCGCGCCTCGGCACCTCCCACCGTGGGCAATGTCGGCGTGGGATTCGACCTGCTTGGACACGCGCTGGCCGGCACCGGCGACATCGTGACGGCGACGCGCACCGATCGTGCGGCGGTGCGAGTGACGGCGATCCGTGGCATCGAGACCCCACTTCCCATGGAAGCCGATCGCAACACCGCAGGGCGCGCCGCGCTGGCGCTGCTGCCGCTGTTCCCGGCCGGGACGGGCCTCGACCTCGAGATCGACAAGGGCATCGCGATGGGTTCCGGCATGGGAGGCTCCGCCTCGAGCGCCGTGGCGGCGGCGGTCGCCGTGTCCGCGCTGCTTCCAGAGCGACCGGACATGGCCACGCTCTTTCACGCTGCGGTGCAGGGCGAGGCCGCCGCGACCGGAAGCGCGCACGGCGACAACGTGGCCCCCGCACTGCTTGGAGGCCTGACGATCGCGCCCCATGAAGGTGAGCCACTGCGGCTGCCCGTACCCGAGTGGCTGCATGCGGCGGTGGTGCGCCCGCACTTTCCTCTTGAAACACGACGCAGCCGTGAGGTACTGGCCGCGCCCTACGCGATCGGCGATTTCGTGCGTCAGAGCGAAGGCCTGGCCCTGCTGCTGGCCGGCTGTCATTCCGGCGACGACGCGCTGATCCGTCGCGGGTTGCATGATGTGCTTGTGGAGCCTCGACGGGCACCGCTCATACCGGGATTCGCCGCGGTGAAGCAGGCGGCACTCGACGCCGGCGCTCTGGGTGCGAGCATCTCGGGCGGCGGTCCCAGCGTATTCGCATGGTGTGCCGATGCCGCCACGGCCACACGCGCAAGCCAGGCCATGCAGGCCGCGTTCCGCTCCGCGGGCCACGCAAGCGACGCGCTGGTGAGTCCGGTCGACGCACCCGGCGCAAGGGTGCTGCCGTGAGAGTGGCGAGCACGCGAGGCGCCGCGAGCGCGCCGATCTCCGAGGCGATCGCGCACGGCCTGGCGACCGACGGCGGCCTCTACATGCCTCCGCAGCTTCCGCCGAGCGCGCGCGAATGGGGCAACACCCTTCGGGAGCGTGCGCTGGCGCTGCTGCTGCCGTACTTCGCGGATGATCCACTGGCGGATCATCTGCCGGCGATCATCGACGAGGCCTTCACCTTCGACGCACCGCTGCGCTGGCTGGACGATCGCACCGCGTTGCTGGAACTCTTCCACGGCCCCACGGCCGCGTTCAAGGACTTCGGCGCACGCTTTCTGGCAGCCACGCTCACCCGAATCGCCACGGGTCCGAACGCGACGGTGCTGGTCGCCACCTCGGGCGACACGGGCGCCGCCGTGGCCTCGGCATTTCATCGGAGGCCGGGCTTCCGAGTGGTGATCCTGTATCCCGACGGCCGCGTGTCGCCGCGTCAAGCGCATCAGTTGGGGGCCTTCGGAGACAACGTGCGCGCGTTCCGCGTGGCGGGCACCTTCGACGACTGCCAGCGCATGGTCAAGACGGCGCTGGGCGACCGCGCGCTCGTCGAGCGCCACCAGCTCACCAGCGCCAACAGCATCAGCCTTGGCCGCCTGCTACCGCAGATGGCCTACTACGCGCACGCGGCGATGGAATGCGCGCGCACCGGATACGCACCACCCAGCGTGATCGTTCCGACCGGCAATCTGGGCAATGCCTTCGCCTGCCTGCTGGCGCGTGAGCGCGGACTTCCGATCGGCAAGATCATGCTGGCCACTAACGCCAACCGGGCGCTGGTCGCTCTGGCCGCCACCGGTCGCTACGAGCCCGCCGCCACGGTGGCCACGCTGGCCAACGCCATGGATGTCGGCGCACCAAGCAACGCCGAGCGCCTGCTCGCGCGCTTCCCGCAGGTGCGTCACGCGATCGACGCGGACTGGGCCGACGACGAGGCGATCGGACAGGCGATCCGCCGAACCTGGGATCGACACCACGAAGCGATCTGCCCCCATACCGCCTGCGGCATGGAGGTGCTGGAGCGCCTGCGGGCCCGCGGTGACCGAGGAACCTGGATCGTGGCCGCCACGGCGCACCCGGCGAAGTTCGACACGGTGGTCGAGCCGATCATCGGCGCCCGTGTCGACGTGCCCAGGCCGCTGGCCGAACTGCTGGCGCGACCCACCCACGCAGAACCGCTGCCGGCGGAACCGTCGGCATTGGCCAAGGCGCTTGCCTGATCCGGTTCGTCAGCGGCCGTCGATGCGGTAGGTGCCGCGCGGATTCACCATGAAGTAGCAGTCGTACGGCTCGAGCGGCGGCAGGCAGAGGTACGGCTTGCCCTGCTCGTCACGCTGCATCATGAAGAGCCACGCGGGCTCGCGACGCTCGGACGGCTTCTTGCGGATGCCCTCCTCGCGGATCTCGTTCACCAGATGGTCGATCCACTTCAACTGCACGGCCTTGTCCGCGAACTCGTCCCAGTCGCCGCTCTTCTTCGCGGCATACATCCTTGCCTTGAACTCGTCCAGCGTGATGCCCATCTTCTTCGCGATGGGCTCGGCCAGGCGCCGCTCCCACTCCTGCATCGTCTTCACTTCCTGCTCGATGTCGGTCATGTTGCCGCTGGCGCCGCCGGACATCTGGTGGTGCAGGATGATCGCGTTGGGATAGGCGTAGCTGTGCGGCGCGAGCGTGGCGATCGTGGCCGCCATGCTGGCCGCGAAGCTCTTGACCACCACGTGCACCGGCGCGTCGCTGGTCTCGATCGCCTTCAGGATGCGGTAGCCCTGCATCACGCTGCCTCCGGGCGAGTTGTTGATCACGATGAAGATCGGCTTCGTGCGATCCTGGTTGTTGAAGTAGTCGATGCGGTCGCAGACGTAGTCCGCGCTGCCCGTCACGATCGGACCGTCCATCTCGATCTTGCGATCGCTCACCGTGAGCACGCCGTCCTTGAAAGGCTGGTCCGTGTACTGCACCGGCCCGCTCACCAGATCACGCAGCTTGTCCGTGCCGTCGCGCTGCTGCAGCATGGCAGCCGCCGTGCGAGCCTCGATCTCGGCGCGCATCTGCTCGTCGGCCAGCTTCGACTGCTCGACCTTGCGCTTCTCGGCGGCCAGCATGTTCTCGGCCGCCAGCGCTTCCTGCTCGCGGCGCAGCGTGGAGAGCTTCGCCTTGTGCTGCGCGTCAACCAGATCCTGCGCCGAACGAAGGCGATCGATCTCGGCCTTGTTCGCCGAAAGTTCCGCGTCGAGCTTGGCCTGCGCCAGCGACTGGGTCTGCTTCATGCGCTCGATCTCGGCGGCGTTCGGGGCCAGCTCGTTCTTCAGGATGGCGTCGCGCAGCTGCTGTGCGCGCTGCAGTGCTTCCAGCTTCGCCTTGTCCGGCTCGGCCTCGTAGCTCTGCTTCGCGTTGATCAGCGCAAGCTCCGCCTCGAGCTTCGTCTTCTCCGCCTTCAGACTGGCGAGTTGCGCGGAGAGCTCCTGCTCACGCAGTTCGGCCTGCTGGCGAAGGCGCTTGATCTCCTTCTCGGTGCCAACATGCGCCTCCTCGGCCTTGTCGACGGGCTTCTCGGTGGTCTCGTCGGACAGCGCCAGCGAAGCGGATGCGAGCAGGAACGGCATCGCGAGGGATGCAAGCGCAAGACGTCGGGGTTCGAACATGTCGATTTCCTTGAGATGGAATGCGGACGGGTGTCCCGGAAATGTACGCCGCCCGGGGCGGCCGGGCGAGGTCACACCCGACGACGCAAGCAGACCGCGAGTTCATGCCAACCTGCGGGGTGAGGCACCTTCGCCAGCGGCGGTTCCGGCCAAGCCCATGATTCCCCCGGAAACAGCAGATGCATGGCCGCCACGTCGCAGTGGTACGGCGGACCCTCCAGACGCCCCTCGTCGACCGCCGATGTGCGCGGCTGCTGCATAAAAAGTGCCCACAGCGCCCCATCCGACCGGATCCACGCCTGCATGGCGCGCGCGTACCCCGACCAGTGGAAGGGATGGATCGCGCACAGGCAGGTCTGTTCGAAGACGGCGTCGAAGGGCTCCCGAGGTCGCCACGCGAGCATGTCCGCCTGGACCACCTCCAGCTGCACGCCGGCGGCGAGCGCGCGAGCCCGCGTGCGGTCACACGCGGCCAGAACCAGATCGACCGCGGTCACCTTGAACCCACGCCTTGCGAGCTCGACGGCATCCCAGCCGCTGCCGCAACCGGGCACCGCGATTCGGCACGGAGGCAGCGCACCCTCGTCGAGCCAGCGCAGCAACTGCGGACTTGGAGCGCCGCGATCCCAGGGGGTGTCGTCCGACTCGAAGCGCTGTTGCCAGAACGCCGCGTCAGGGCCCGGCACGCCTCAGCGATCTCCGGGGAACTTCAGATCAGGCCGCACCAACTTGGCGAAGCGCGCGGCCGCCTCGGCAAGCGCATTCTCGGTGCGGGCCCACGCCGCGTCACCATCCAGCGTGAGCTTCTGGCTGCGGATCGTCTCCCGCAGGGCCGCCACCACCGGCCCGTCCGGACCCTCGGTCGCGTAGATCTCCACCGAGGTGTAGCCCCCGTCGCCCCGTTGCGGCTGGTTGGCGCCAAGGTCCGCAAGTGGATTGTCGGGGCGGGCACCCGTGATCGCGCTTCGCACCACCAGCGCACCCGCGCCGGCCGGAACGGTCTTCATGCCAAGGAAGGACTGCAGATTCGACTGCAGCTCGCGAGGAAGGGAGTCTGCGCGCTTGTGGTCACCAAGCTTCACGAGCATCTGCGTCTTCTCCACACAGGCGCCGGGCAGCCGCGAGGCGTCCAGGTTGGCCGCACGGTACGAGACCCTGTCCCCATCGCCGGAGAGCGCCACGCCCGAAGGAATGAATCGCTGCGGTGGCGTGCTGCTGGCACAGGCTGCGGCACAGAGCGCGACGACGAGAAGCAGGTTTCGCATGGCTCCATTGTGACACGGCCGACGCGATCGTGCGCGTCAACCTGTCGTGCCGAACACGCGCGGAGTTGGTGCCTCGATCGTGGCGTCCTCCAGCGTGATCCGCCATGCGTGCAGCGCAGGCCCGCCCAGTCCCGGCATTTCGGCGCCGCCATAGAGGGCGTCGCCCGCCAGCGGATGTCCAAGGTGCGCGAGCCCCGCACGAATCTGATGCCGACGCCCGGGCCCGATCAGCTCCACCTCGACCCGCTCGTGCCCGGCAGGACCCGATCCGAGCACGCGCCAGATGCAGCGCCCGGCGCTCCAGGCGTTGCCGGCCTCGGTCACGGTGACTTTCGCGGAGCGCTTGTACCGACTCTCGAAGTGCAGCCGAAAGCGCCCCTCGCGCGGAAGGCCCTTGCGAGCCAGCGCAAGGTAGGTCTTGCGCACGCCCGACCCCGCGTCACCGAAGGTCGCCCGAAGCCGCTCATGCGCGTCCGCGTTTCGCGCGACCACCATGCAGCCACTCGTCCATTGGTCCAGCCGGTGGCAGAGTCCGGACTCGGGCAGCTGGGCGAGTTCCGGATGTCGCTCGTGCAGCCACGCCTCCACACTGGAGCCCTCGCTGGAAGCCTGCGCAACCGAGTGCATGCCCGCGGGCTTGTCGAGCACCAGCCAATCCTTGAAGGACTGCAGCACGATCGGCTCGGTGGACTGCGACGACGGATGCACGGAAGGCCTATCGGCGTTCGCGCACCAATCCGTCCACCGCGCCCACGCCCGGGCTTACACTTGTCGGCTCGCGAGGACCCCACATGCCCTTCTACACCAAGCTCGGCTCCCTTCCCCCCAAGCGACACATCCAGTTCCGCCGTCCCGACGGGGCGCTGTACTCGGAGGAAGTGTTCGGCACCGAGGGATTCGTGGGCCCGACCAGCACCCTGTACCACATGCACCCGCCCACGCAGGTGATCGGCTGGAAGACCCTCTACGGCACCAAGGCCGAATACGTGGAGGAGACCGTGATGCGCATGCGCCACGCGAAGACCGCAGGCATGAAGGCGAAGGGCGACCCGGTGACCGGTCGTGTGGTCCTGTTCGGCAACAGCGACGTGGAGATGTTCGCGTGCGTGCCAGCCGAGCCGATGAAGTACCACTTCAAGAACGCGCAGGGTGACGAGTGCCTGTTCATCCACTTCGGGTCGGGCACCCTCGAGAGCACCTTCGGAACGCTGAAGTTCGGACCTCGTGACTACGTGGTGATCCCGAAGGGCACGATCTACAAGCTCACCTTCGACGCCACGAAGCCCGGCGAGCCCGAGCCGCGCTTCATCGGCTTCGAGACCGCCAACGGCAGCCACATCGCGCCGCCTCGGCGCTACCTGAGCAAGCAGACGAGCCAGTTCCTGGAGCACGCGCCCTACTGCGAGCGCGACCTGCGCACGCCCGAGCTGCCGCTGACCCTCGAACAGAAGGGTGACTTCGAGGTGCGCATCAAGGCGCGCGACTGCGTGCATGCGTACATCTACAGGCATCATCCCTGCGACGTGATCGGCTGGGACGGCTGCTACTACCCCTACTGCTTCAACATCGATGACTTCAGTCCGATCGTCGGCAAGCACCACATGCCGCCGCCCACGCACCAGACCTTCGAGGGGCACAACTTCGTCATCTGCTCGTTCTGCCCGCGCCTGCTCGACTTCCACCCGCAGGCGATCGTGGTGCCGTACAACCACTCGAACCTGGACAGCGACGAGGTGCTCTACTACGTGCAGGGCAACTACAAGGCGCGCAAGGGCATCGAGGTGGGCAGCATCACGCTGCATCCGCAGGGCATTCCGCACGGCCCGCACCCGGGCACCGTGGAGAAGTCGATCGGCGCCACGCGCACCGACGAGCTGGCGGTCATGTGCGACACCTTCCGTCCGCTCTTCCCGACGAAGGCCGCGCTCGCGATCGACGATCTCGCCTACCCGAAGAGCTGGGAAGAGGAGCACTTCCCCGCCGCCAAGGCCGCCGCCGACAAGGGCGGCAGCGCGGACACCTGGTGAGCATGCTCATGGGTGCCGGCATCAAGTGGCTGCTGGTCGGCGTGCTGGGCGCGGGCGCGGCGGGTTTCGCGGTCATGCAAGGAGCGCCCGCGGCCGTGCAAGGTGCGCCGAAGACCGCGAAGTCGGGCTTGCCCATCGAGACGATCACGCTGGGGGGCAAGCCCTTCGAACTTGAGGTCGCGGCGACGCCCAAGGCGGTGGAGCGCGGCATGTCCGGGCGCACGGAGATCGCCGACGGCACCGGCATGATCTTCGTGTTCTCCGAGTCGCGCATCCTGAGCTTCTGGATGATCGATTGCCTCGTCGACATCGACGTGGCCTATCTGGATCGCACGGGCAAGGTGATCAGCACCTACACCATGCGAGCCGAGGCGCCGCAGGCCAAGGGCGAGAGCCGCGAGGCCTACACCTCGCGCCTGAAGAGGTACCCCTCCGCGGACGACGCCATCTTCGCCATCGAGGTGAAGGCCGGCCTGCTGGAGAAGCTCGGCGTGCGACCTGGAAGCACGGTGAAGATCGACTACGCGAAGCTGCGCCGCCACCTGCGCGCGAACTAGACGAGCGCAGGCAGCACCACGCCCCGGCACTCGCCGAGGCCGATGCGCGGCATGGAGCCCTTGCCCTCGAACCAGCCACGCAGGATCACCTCATCGCCATCCTCGAGGAACTTGCGCTGCGTGCCATCCGGCAGCGACAGCGGCTCCGTTCCGCGCCACGTGCGTTCCAGCAGGCAACCTCGGCTGTCCGGGGTCGGGCCGCTCACGGTGCCGCTGGCGAGCAGGTCACCCGGACGCATGGCGCATCCGGTGCTCGCGTGATGCGCCAGCATCTGCGCGAAGGTCCAGTACATGTCGCGATAGGTGCCCAGGCTCACCTGCATCGCGGGCACGCCCTGCTCGCGCATGCGTGCGCTCCGCAGCAGCACCTGCAACTTCAGGTCGAAGGTGAAGTCGTCCTTCCATCGCAGGTACGGCAGGTTCTCAGGCGCCGCCGCGTCGCGCACGGGGCCGGGCTCCATCCATGCCTCGATCGCCTCCAGCGGCGTGACCCACGCGCCCACGCTCGTGGAGAAGTTCTTCGCCGTGAACGGACCGAGCGGCACGTACTCCCACTTCTGCACGTCGCGCGCGCTCCAGTCGTTGACCAGACAGATGCCGAAGAGGCGATCGCGGGCGGACGCGATGTCGATGCGGTCACCCTGCTCGTTGCCGGGGCCAAGCACCACACCCACCTCCAGCTCGTAATCGAGCAGCCGGCACGGACCGAAACTTGGTGGACCGGCATCGGCCGTGCTGGTCTGGCCGCACGGGCGGCGCACGGCGGTGCCGCTTGGCACCAGCGTGCTGGCTCGACCGTGGTAGCCGATCGGCACATGTCGCCAGTTCGGCAGCAGCGGATTGTCGGGGCGGAACATGCTTCCGACGTTGGTGGCGTGGTGAATGCTGGCGTAGAAGTCGGTGTAGTCGCCCACCTCGGCCAGCATCGCCATGCGCAGCTGGTCCTGACTCGCGATGAAGCGATCGCGATCGGCTCGGTCACGCAGGGCGGGTTCGTCGGCGGACAGCAGACGCTGCGCCCAGCGTCGCGCCTGACTCCACGCGGGACGACCGAGCGCCAGCAGCGCGTTCATGCATCCCCTGTGCAGCGCGTCGCGCAGCATCGGATCCAGCGCGCCGCAATGTCCCGCGCGAGCGAACTCCGTCAGGTCGAACGCCTTGGTGCCGATCGCCACGCCCACGTGCCATTCGCCCGGATGACTCGACCGCTCGAAGCGTCCCCAGGGAAGGTGCTCCAGCGGGAAGTCGCATCCCGGCACGTTCGCGCTCTCCACCAAGCTTCGCAGCGCCATCAGACCTTCGCCTCCTTCGGCAGCAGTCCAAGCGCCCTCAGGTCCGCCTCCGGCTCGTCGAAGCTGCAACTGCCGAACGTCTTCATGAAGCCATGACGCGCCGCATCGATCTCGCGCAGCGACACGCGATGCCCGCGCCACTCCACGCCCTCCTCGTCGAAGCGGAAGCCCTTCGCGTCGCGCTCCTCCAGGATCTTCACCAGACCGGCACGATCGAGGCGGCCGTGGAAGCGCAGGCACGCCCCCACGTACACGCCGAGGAATCCGAACTGGTCGCAGCCCACGGCGGCGTTCACGCCGCGCACCGGATGATGCAGGCCCGCCGTCGCCTTCAGCGGAACATCGGCGGCTGCGGCCGCGTCGATGAACAGCGCAAGCTGCTCGGGCGAGGGGTGTGCCGCCACCGCCGTTCCGCCCGTGCGAACCTTCGCACCGGCGTCGTAACCACCCAGAGCCGCGATCGCGCCGCGCGGATCACGGTCCCACGGGATCTCGACCCACGCCTCGAATCCCTCGGGAATGCGCTCCAGGCCCGCCGCGACCGTGGCGCCGTCGATGGCGCGCGTCTCGATGGCGTCGATCACCGCAGCGGTGCCACCCTTGCGTGCGTACGCGGCGTTGAACTCGTCGATGATCTCAAGTTCGCGATCGAGCGCTGGCTCATGCAGGCCGCTCACCAGCGCGGTGAGGCGCCAGGCGTCATCACGCGCGGCGCTTCCCGTCTTCGGAAACAGGTCCACGGCGGCGCGGTCGAACTCCTCCAGGCGCTTCACAGGCACCACCAGACGCGCGAGCATCCATCGGTTCGGCGAACCGCGATGGCGCGCGAAGTGCTCCACCGTGGAGCGCATGGAGAGCTCCGCCGGCGGAAAGAGGCCCGCATAGTCGATCGATTCCTCCATCAGTCGGCGCAATGAACGCATGCTGGAAGCGTAGTGCATACGAACCCCGCGCGCGGCTGTAGCATCTCGCCATGCGGTGGCAGAAGGTGTCCGACTTCGTGATCCGGTTGCCGGACAGGCCGGGTGCGCTTGCGGGGCTCGCGGCGCGCCTGCGAGAGGGCGACATCGAGATGCTCGGCATGTGGGGACCGGTGCACGGTCGTCACACCTCCGGCTTCCACTGCATTCCTGCCAGCGCGGAGCAGTTCCGGAGCTTCAGTCGGGACTCCGACATGAGCGCGTTCGAGCAGTCGGCGTTCCTGCTTGCGGATCCGGCCCACGGTGGTGGCTTGATCGCCGCGTTGGACGCCATCGCGCAAGCGGGCATCAACATCGAGGTGATGCAGTCGATCGTGGTGGATGGCGCCGTGTCGGCGATGGTGTGGGTCGACGAGGCCGACGAGCCAGCGCTGGCGACACTGCTCTCGAACCGCTGATTCCGCCTCCAGCGGATCTACAGCAGATCCACCGCCACTTCGCTGGCGAGCATCCGGCCGCGGGCACTCAGCCGAAGCGTGCCTTCGACCCATTCGAGCAGGCCAGCCTCCACGTGGCGTGCGATCGCCAGCTGCCGCACCGTGGCCTTGGCACCTGACGCGAGCAGGTCCCGGACACGGCCTTCCGGCATGCCATCGAGCAGGCGAAGACCCATCATGAACGCCTCGCCGATGCGACCGTCCTCGCTCAAGCGCTCCACGTCCTGCACCGGCGACCACGGTCCGTCGGCGAGCCAGTCGCCAAGCCGCGGCACGTTGCGCCAACGCAGGCCGCTGGCGTGGCCGCTGGCGCTCGGGCCCACCGCCAGCCAATCGTCGTTGCGCCAGTAGAGCTCGTTGTGGCGGCAGCGCTGGCCACGCCTGGACCAGTTGCTGATCTCGTAGTGCTCGAAGCCAGCGGTGCCCAGCGCCGCGCAGGCTGCCTCGTGCATCGCGACTTCCAGTTCCTCGGGCGCGCCCTGCACCAATCCCTTCGCGTGGCGCTGACCGAGCGGCGTGTTCGACTCGTACATCAGGCCGTAGCAGCTGACATGGTTCGGCGCGAGATCAAGCGTGCGTCGAAGGTCGTCTTGCCACTCCGCCAGCGTGCCGCCCGGAATCGCGTAGATCAGGTCCAAGTTCAACTGCCCGATGCCGGCAGAACGCAGGTGCCCGACGGCACGCCCAACAGATGCGGGATCATGCGTGCGTTCCAGCGCCTGCAGCAGTCGTGGCTGGAAGGTCTGGGCACCCATCGAGACGCGCGTGACCCCCGACTCGACGAGCGCCGCCGCGATCTCCGGCGTGACCGTCTCGGGGTTCGCCTCGACCGTCCACTCGGCCTTGGCCTTCCATGGGAAGGCTTGTCGAATCGCGCCGAGCAGGTCGCGCAGTTCATCCGGCGCAAGCATGGTCGGGGTGCCGCCGCCGACGAACAGCGTTTCCAGCGGCGCGCTCACGCATGACGACCAGGCCTCCAGTTCCTGCTTCGCGCGCTCCACGAACGCGCGCTGACGACCGTCCGAATCGACGAAGCTGTAGAAGTCGCAGTAGTGGCACTTGTGCCGGCAGAACGGCACATGCACATAGGCCCCGCGAAAGGCCGTCGTGCCCGCGGCAAGCGCATCGGGCAGCGACATGCGCCGCTCGGCGGCCTGCTGAAGCGAAATGCCCTGCGAAGAGGCCATGCAGCAAGCCTACGCGGGCGCGCCTGCCCAACGGCTAGCATTCGCCACGTGATCGATGGAAACGCGACAGCGGTGGTCGGCCTGCAATGGGGCGACGAAGGCAAGGGCAAGATCGTGGATCTGCTCACCAGTCGCCATGACGTGATCGTGCGCTACAACGGTGGGGCCAACGCCGGCCACAGCGTGCAGGTGGGCGCCGACCGCTACGCGCTGCATCTGGTTCCGAGCGGCATCCTTCACCCGGACAAGAGCTGCGTGATCGGCAATGGCGTGGTGGTCGATCCCGAAAAGCTGCTTCAGGAAATCGAGGGCCTGCGCTCGCGTGGCGTGCGCGTGGCCGACAACCTGCTGGTGAGCGACCGCGCGCATGTGGTGATGCCCTACCACAAGGAACAGGACGCGGCGCTGGAAGACTTCATGGCCGGTGTCACGCAGGGCGAAACAGGCAGCCTTGCCATCGGCACCACACGCCGCGGCATCGGCCCGGCCTATGGCGACAAGGTCGATCGCAGCACCGCGATCCGGATGGGTGACCTGCTGGATGCCGCGTACCTGCGCGAGCGCCTTCGCGTGATCTGCGGTCTGCGCAGCCGCGAACTCAAGGCTCTCGGCGTGCAGGCACCTCCGCTCGACGCCGACGCCCTCGCCGCGCGCTTCGCCGAAGCGGGCGAGCGCCTGCGTGCGCATGTCACCGACACCGTCTACGGCCTGCACGACGCGATGAAGGCGGGCCGCCGCCTGCTGTTCGAGGGCGCCAACGCAAGCCTGCTTGACATCGATCACGGCACCTACCCGTACGTGACCAGCAGCAACTGCAGCACGCTCGGCATTCCAGCAGGCACGGGCCTGCCCATGCGAACCATCGGTCGCGTGCTCGGCATCATGAAGGCCTACAGCACGCGCGTGGGCGGCGGGCCGTTCCCCACCGAGTTGCTCGACGCGATCGGCGACGGCATCCGCACGCGCGGCCGCGAGTTCGGCACCACCACCGGGCGCCCCCGTCGCGTGGGCTGGCTCGATCTGGTCGCCGTGCGCTACGCCTCCATGATCTGCGGCGCCACGGGCATCGCCTGCACGCTGCTCGATGTGCTGAGCGGCGTGGAGGAACTGAAGATCTGCACCGGCTACCGCCTGCCCGATGGCCGCAAGACCGATCGCTTCATCCCGGACGCACATCGACTGGAAGGCGCCACGGCCATCTACGAGACGCTGCCCGGCTGGCACGAACCCATCCGCGACGCGGAGGATCGCGCCGACCTGCCCGCGAACGCGCGCCGCTACCTCGACCACATCGAGGAGATCCTCGGGCTTCCCATCGAGATGGTGGGCGTTGGGCCTGATCGAAAGCAGACGCTCGAGGCGGCCGTGGCAGGCGCCTGACCATGCCGCAGGCCGACGCCAGCCCGATCGCGCCACGCACCATCGCGCCTCTGCCTCGGCACATCGCGATCATCATGGATGGGAACGGCCGATGGGCGCAGCGCCGCGGCCTGGCTCGCGTGATGGGGCACCATGAAGGCAGCAAGACCGTGCGCGGCATGGTCACCGCGTGCGCCGAACGCAAGATCGAGGCGCTCACCCTGTACAGCTTCAGCAGCGAGAACTGGAGTCGCCCTGAGGATGAGGTGGCGGCGCTCATGACGCTGCTGAAGCAGCACCTGACGAGCGAACTGCCGCTCATGCTGAAGAACGGCATCAAGTTCAGAAGGCTGGGAAGGCGAGAGGGTATATCTGCCGATGTGCTTGAGCTGCTCGACGAGACCGAGCGCGCCACCGCGCACGGCACCGGCATGACCCTCACGCTGGCGCTGAACTACGGCGCGCGCGCCGAGATGGTGGACGCCGTGCACGCGATCGCGGCCAAGGCGAAGGCGGGCGAACTTGATCCTGCCCGCATCGACGAGGCGACCATCGCGGCACACCTTGGTACCGCGGGACTGCCCGACCCCGACCTGCTGATCCGCACCGCGGGCCAGATGCGCGTGAGCAACTTCCTGCTGTGGCAGATCGGCTACGCCGAGCTGCATGTCACCGAGACGCTGTGGCCGGATTTCGGAGTGGAGGATCTGGAGTGTGCATTGCGGGACTTTGCGGGCAGACAGCGGACGTTTGGCGGGCTGCAGGTGAAGTGAGTGGCTGGATTGGTCGCGCGACGCGCGGGGCTCGCTCGCGTGCCGCGGCTGCAACGCTTCCGTGTTCCCGTCATAACCGCACCGCCACTGGTTGTTGTGCGGGCCGCACTCCTTCACAAAGGCCAACGCGAAACCGCATGGCCGCCCGGTTCAGAGAGAACGCCCAAGCCGCAAGGCCTGGGCGTCTTCGTTTGGTGCGAGTGAAATCGCGTGGTGTTTGCCGCCTGATTCGAGTGGTTTCGGCTCTTGCGGTGGGCCTGAGAGACGCGTGCGTGCTCGGCTCTGTTTTCGCGGGCGCGTCGTCCCCGGCCCCGGCTCTGGTGCTCGGGAGAGCCATGTGGGCCTTCACCCGGCTCGGTTATGAGGTTTTCAGAGCCGGTTATGTCACAGAGCCGAACTCGGTGACCGCCCCCGCTGGCCCACGATCCACGGGAATCGCTGACCCCTCGCTTGGAAACTGAGGAATCCGTTGCATACTGAAGGGTGTTGACCGGGGTTCGGCCGGCGAGGAAAGAGCGACGATGAAACCCACATCCATGGCGCTTGCCGTCGGAGCGGCTCTGCCTCTGCTGAGTTCACCGGTTCTGGCGCAGCCTGCTGATCCTGCGGGCATTTACGCCCTCGGATCGGCACAGGACAACCTGAGCACGCCCACGGATGAACGCCTGAGTGGCATCCGCAACTACGACTTCGTGTCGGGCTTCACGCTCCGGGTGCTGTGGAAGGACATCGAGACCTCGCAAGGTGTCTACAACTTTGGCGTGATCAGCGAGGCGATCCGGCGCACCGCCGCCAACGGGCAGGGACTGAACCTTGAAGTCCTTCAGTCACTGCCGCAGTACATCGTCGCCGGCGCAAGCGCGACCTATGTCAACCATCGCTCGGAGATCACGCCGGTGCCGTGGGACGCATTCGCGCAGGCCCGTTTCGCGGCGCTGCAAAGTGCCCTGTCGACCTACATCGTCGATGATGGAACGGGCCTGAACCTGCCGTTGAACCAGCACCCGACGCTCCGTTCCATCGATGCCACGCCGGTGGGCCTGCCCTTCGGCTTGCGTGATCTCACCAACACCATCCGTACCCACCCCCAGTAC
>Ga0194134_10000861_pt1 | contig 44589 bp, 48 predicted proteins | sample TA2KigOff0mmetaG_FD_148602 | JGI IMG/M metagenome (GOLD analysis project Ga0194134, IMG submission 148602) | Freshwater microbial communities from Lake Tanganyika, Tanzania - TA2015056 Kigoma Offshore 0m | ecosystem: Environmental > Aquatic > Freshwater > Lake | place: Tanzania: Lake Tanganyika... | reverse complement strand
GCCGAGCCCAACGGCACCTCAGTCGCTCGATGAAGTGACCCTTGGAGAACACAAAGCAGCAAGCAGCAATCTCAAATGATGGTGTGACACAGAACACCATCGCTGTCGTTCAAGCCGTGAACAAAGCCGGGATTGGTGCACACCTCAAGGCCTTGATTTTGGGCTCAACTCTGCTCAGCGGCCTGTCACCAGTCTGGGCGAATTCCAGCCTGCTGGAATCGGTGAAGCAGAACCCCCAGAAAGCCAAGGCACTCTGCAGCCAATTACGCGCAATCAACGCCCAGGGGCTTTCCTATAACTCTCCCGAGGCGGTGGCGCAGGTCGCACAACAGCAGGGGCTGAGCAACACCGACGCAGAGATTCTCTCCACCTATGTGGTGGGCCTCTACTGCCCCGACATCCGCTGATCAGCCGCTGTGGCGGTCTTCGACGATCAGGTTCGCTGCGCAGACGGCATCTCCCTGAGCTGCAGGGTCTGGACGCCTGAGAGTGAAGGCCCGTGGCCGGCTCTGTTGATGCGGCAGCCCTACGGGAGGGCGATCGCCTCAACCGTCACCTACGCCCATCCCTCCTGGTACGCCCAAGCCGGATTTGCGGTGGTGGTGCAAGACGTGCGGGGGCGTGGCGATTCGGAGGGAACCTTTCAGGGCTTTTGCCAGGAAGCCTGCGATGGCTCCAGCACAGTGGCCTGGATGCGGCAACAACCCTGGTGTGATGGGCGGGTTGGAAGCTACGGATTCTCTTATCAGGGGCTGAGTCAACTGCTGCTGCGTGACCCAGACCAGCTGCCGGATGCCCTGGCACCGGCCATGGCCGGGCTGGATGAACGGCTGCACTGGGCCAGTGAAGGCGGATGCCACTGGTGGGCGCTCGGCGTGGGCTGGGGCCTGCAACTTGCAGCCCAGGGCTGTCAACGGCGCGGCGATGAGCAGGGCTGGCAGGAGATCCGATCAGCTCTCGAGAGTGGGCAGTTTCTCGACAACGGCCGAAGCCTGTTGGAGCGCTTCGATCCCGATGGAATGGGCCTCGGTTGGTTGCGATTGGATCCCCGCACAAGCGAGGGGTGGCGTCTCCATGCACCGCCCCCTGCCCTGTGGCAGCGGCCCATGCTTCTGATCGGGGGTTGGCATGACCCCCATCTGCGGGGTGTGTTGGATCTGTGGGAACGCTGCCGAGCGGCGGGGTCGAGTCCGCTGTTGCGCGTGGGGGCCTGGAGCCATCTGAACTGGGGCGGCGGCCTTGATGCCCTGCAGCTCTCTTTTTTTAAAGCGCACCTCTGCGCTGAGTCCAGCGACCCGAGCCTCCCCAGCGCACTGATGCAAGAACTCCGCAGCGGTGCGTGGAAAGCGCGCACCCCGGATCAGTGCAGCGGGCAGCGCTGGCGTCTCTCCAGCAACGGCTTGGCGGCGATCCGAAGCGATGAGGGGCAGCTGGGCGAGGAAGCGGGAGGGCGGGTGGCTCTGGTGCACGACCCCTGGCGCCCGCTACCGGGACGGGGCGGGCACCTGGGGCTGGATGCCGGAGTGGTGGAGCGGAGCGATCTGGATCAACGCTCCGATGTGGCCTGCTTCACCAGCGCGCCCTTAGCGGAGCCGTGCGAACTCCTGGGACAACCCCTGCTGGAGATCGATGCCGCAGCGGATCAACCAGGCTTTGACCTTTGCCTCGCCCTATCGCTGGTCACGGCCGAGGGCCGCGTGATGCAGCTGTGCACTGGAGTGGCCCGCTTCCTTGGAGAGGAGTGCCTGATCCCACAACGCCGTTGCATCGCACTGCAGCCTGTGCTGGTTGATCTGCAAGCCGGTGCCCAGCTCAGGCTCTCTATCGGTCTGGCTGCCTGGCCTCAGATCGCCGTTAACCCAGGCAACGGCTCCTTGCCGGAGGGATCGAGCGGATCACGGCACCGGGTGATCAGCGTGACCCTGGGGCTGCAGAACGCCAGCTTCAGCATTCGCCCGATGGTTGGGGCAAACTGAGCGCCACTCACAGCCCCTCTCCATGCTGCGCCAGCTGCGCCTTCTCACCGCCGGTCTGGGTGCCTTGACCCTGACCGTGATGGCACCCGGCGTGCTGCCCAGCGCACCGGCGTTGGCCCAGGCCCAGGCGGCCAACAACCTCACTGTGGATCAAGCCAGGGCCGCCGCGCTGCGCATTCTCAAGGCCGTGCAGAGCGGGGATGCCAATGCGCGCTACGCCCAGTTCTCTCCGGAGCGGCAGGCCATTACCAGCCCAAGCTTGATCGCCGCCACCATGCGCACGCAGCCCAAGGTGCTCAGCTTTGAACTGCTGAGCGTGCGCAGCGGCATGGGCAGCAGCACGGTGGAAGCAGAACTCGACACCACCGCAGGCAAGCGGGTGGTGTTCATGGTGCTCAACGGCGATGGCCGGCTTGAGCGCTACTACGTCGACCGGGCCGACGATGCCTCCAGTGATGTGGCCCGGCAATTCGTCGTGGCTGTGAGCACCGGCAACTTCATCACGGCCCACAGCTTCCTGAGTCCCAGCTTCCAAAAGGAGATCAGCCCCGATGCGCTCCAACGCAAGTGGTTGGGCCTTCAGCGGATCACCGGAACGTTCCAGAAGGTGGGCCGCGTGGTGGAAGCGGAAACCACTCCAGACATGCGTCTGGTGCTGGTGAATGTGGATTTCAACCGCCTGAGCGACAACCTCTACGTGATCCTCAACGATCAAAACGAGATCACCGGGGTCGATTTTCCTGAGGAACCGGCTGCCGTCGCGCCAGTGCGCTGAAGAAAACCGGCTTAAGCTCCCAGCCACGCTTTGCGCTTGAACCTGTGCTGGCTCAGCTCGACTGGATGGTGGACGACGCTCAGCGCCTGGCCGAGTGCCGCCACGACCACCCTCTAGCCGTGCTGGGGCCCCACCCGCTCGAGAACGGGCAGTGGGTGGTGCGGGTCTGGATGCCTGATGCCGAACGGGTGGAGTTGCTGTGCGACGGCAACTCCATTGCGATGGGGAACCCCCATCACCCCTGGATCTTTGAAGCGGAAGTCCCCCAGGACCCCGGCAGTGGCTATCAGGTGCGGGTCTTGCGGGGAGGCATCGAACATGTCTGCCATGACCCCTGGGCCTTCCGTGAGGAATGGATGGGTGAGCTGGACCGCCATCTGTTCGCAGAAGGCAACCACCACCACATCTGGCAACGGATGGGTGCCCATGTCACCAGCCTGAACGGTGTCTCCGGGGTGATGTTTTGCCTGTGGGCCCCCAATGCCCGCAGCGTGTCCGTGCTGGGCAATTTCAACGGCTGGGATGGCCGCCTGTATCCCATGCAATCCCGCCTGGGCGGCGGCTGGGAGCTGTTTATTCCAGGGCTCCAGCCCGGAGAGATCTACAAATACGAAATCCGCACCCAGCAAGGGCACTGCTACCAGAAAGCGGATCCCTATGGCTTCCGCCATGAGGTGCGCCCCAACCACGGCTCGATCGTCGAATCCCTGGGGGCGTTCCCCTGGTCTGACCGGTCCTGGATGGAAGAGCGGGACAACCGCAATCCGCTCGACCAGCCGATCGCGGTCTACGAGATGCACCTGGGCAGCTGGATGCATGCCAGCGCCGATGAACCGTTCATCGAGGCCGATGGCAGCGCCCGGCCTCCGGTACCCGCCGCGGACCTCAAGCCTGGCGCCCGCTTACTCACCTACGCCGAGCTGGCGGATCGGGTGATCCCCTACGTGAAGGCTCGGGGCTTCACCCACATCGAGCTGATGCCCATCTCGGAGCATCCCTTCGATGGCTCCTGGGGCTATCAGGTCACCGGTTGGTATGCCCCCACCAGCCGCTTTGGCAAACCCGATGAGTTCCGGGCCTTCGTCGACCGCTGCCATGCCGAAGGCATCGGCGTGATCCTCGACTGGGTGCCGGGGCACTTCCCCAAAGATGCGCACGGCCTGGCCTTCTTCGATGGGGCCCACCTCTACGAGCACGCGGACCCACGCATCGGCGAGCACAAGGAGTGGGGCACGCTGATCTTCAACTACAGCCGCAATGAGGTGCGCAACTTCCTTGTTGCCAACCTTGTGTTCTGGTTTGAGCAGTTCCACATCGATGGCATCCGCGTGGATGCGGTGGCCTCGATGCTTTACCGCGACTACCTGCGGCCCGACGGCGAATGGATCCCCAACGAGCACGGGGGGCGCGAGAACACTGAAGCCGTTCAGTTCCTGCAGCAGGCCAACCATGTGCTGTTCCAGCACTTCCCCGGCGCCCTCTCCATTGCGGAGGAATCCACCACCTGGCCGATGGTGACCAAGCCCACCGACATGGGCGGCCTGGGCTTCAACCTCAAGTGGAACATGGGGTGGATGCACGACATGCTCGATTACTTCGAGCTCGACCCCTGGTTCCGGCAGTTCCACCAGAACAACGTCACCTTCTCGATCTGGTACGCCTACACCGAGAACTTCATGCTGGCCCTGAGCCACGACGAAGTGGTGCACGGAAAGAGCAACCTGCTGCACAAGATGCCTGGTGACGACTGGCAGAAGTTCGCCAACGTGCGCGCCCTGCTGGCCTACATGTGGACCCACCCCGGCAAGAAAACCATCTTCATGGGGATGGAGTTCGGGCAGCGGGCCGAATGGAATGTCTGGGGTGATCTGCAGTGGGATCTGCTCCAGTACGAGCCCCATCTGGGCCTGCAGCGCCTAGTGGATGATCTCAACGTGTTCTACAAAGCCGAACCCGCCCTCTGGCGCGACGACTTTGAGGAATTCGGCTTCCAGTGGATCGACTGCAATGACAATCGCCACTCCGTGATCAGCTTCATGCGTCGGGAGAGCACCACCGGCCGCTGGCTGGTTGTGGTGGCGAACTTCACCCCCCAGAGCCACTCCCACTACCGCATCGGTGTTCCGCTGGAGGGCTTCTACACCGAGGTGCTCAATACCGACGCCGAGCGCTATGGCGGCAGCAACCTCGGCAACCTTGGGGGCAAGTTCACCGATGAATGGGGCATCCACGGCTACGAGCATTCCCTCGATCTCTGCCTGCCTCCGCTCTCGGTGCTGGTGTTCCAACGGGATGAGAAGCGAAGCCAGGAACGGGATGCTGAAGTTCGTGACGAAGCGCAGGAGACCGGTGGCTGGACGGCCTCGATCGGGAACTCCTTCGGGTAGGTTCGCGCTTCGCATCCCCATCGCCCATGACCGAAACCGCCCCCCTGCTGCTGCGCGCCGCCCGAGGTGAGCAGGTGGAGCGTCCTCCGGTGTGGATGATGCGCCAGGCCGGCCGCTACATGAAGGTGTACCGCGATCTGCGGGACCGCCACCCCGGCTTCCGTGAACGCTCCGAAAACCCCGATCTCTCCTTTGAGATCTCGATGCAGCCCTTCGAGGCCTTCAAGCCGGATGGGGTGATCCTCTTCTCCGACATCCTCACCCCGCTGCCTGGGATGGGGATCAATTTCGACATCGTGGAGAGCAAGGGTCCGCTGATCCACGACCCAATCCGCACGATGGCCCAGGTGGAGGCCCTGCATGCACTCAACCCTGCCGAGAGCATGCCGTTCGTGGGTGAGGTGCTCACCCGCCTGCGCAGCGCTGTGGGCAACCAGGCCGCCGTGCTCGGTTTCGTGGGTGCCCCCTGGACCCTGGCCGCCTACGTGGTGGAAGGCAAGAGCAGCAAGAACTACGCAGTGATTAAGGCGATGGCCTTCCGCGAGCCTGAGCTGCTGCACAAGCTGCTCGATCACTTCGCTGAATCGATCGCCGCCTACCTGCGCTATCAGATCGATTCCGGCGCCCAAGTGGTGCAGATGTTCGATTCCTGGGCCGGCCAGCTCAGCCCCGCCGACTACGACACCTTCGCGGCGCCGTATCAGAAGAAGGTGGTGGATCTGGTGAAGCAGACCCACCCCGATACCCCCTTCATCCTCTACATCTCTGGCAGCGCTGGTGTGATCGAGCGCATGGCTCGCACCGGCGTCGACATCGTGTCGCTCGACTGGACTGTTGACATGGCCGAGGGTCTGGCCCGCCTGCCTGAGCACGTGGGCGTGCAGGGCAATGTGGATCCGGGTCTGTTGTTCGGCAGCCACAAGGCCATCCAGGAGCGCATCGACGACACCGTGCGCAAGGCCCGTGGCCGCAAGCACATCCTCAACCTGGGCCACGGCATCCTGCCCGGCACCCCGGAAGAGAACGGTCAGTTCTTCTTCGAGGCGGGTAAGAGCGTGATGGAGCGCATCGGAGCGGCAGCTTGAGTTCGGCTCCGGCGCGCATCCTGATTACCGGAGCCAGTGGCTGCGTTGGTCAACACATTGCGGATCTGCTCTATCGGGAAACCGATGCGCAGTTGCTGCTGTGGCTCAGAGATCCAGCCAAGCTCACGGCGGTTCCCTCCGATGACCCGCGCATCACTCTCCTGGTGGGAGACCTGCGCGATCCGGAACCCCATCGCGCTCTGATTGCCTCTGCCACTCGCATCATTCACACCGCCACCGCCTGGGGTGATCCCGAGCGGGCGCAGCAGGTGAATGTGGTGGCGGTCAAACAGATGCTCGCTGCCGCAGATCCTGCTGTGCTGGAGCAAGTGGTGTATTTCTCCACCGCCAGCATCCTCAACCGCGATCTGGAGCTGCTGCCTGAGGCCATGGCCTACGGCACTGAATACATCCAGACCAAGGCCCAGTGCCTGGAGCAACTCGAGCAGCATCCCCTTGCGACTCGGATCGTGGCCGTGTTCCCCACCCTGGTGTTTGGCGGCCGCGTGGATGGCGGCGGGCGCTTTCCCACGAGCTATCTCACCGCCGGCCTCCAGGAAGGCACCAAGTGGCTCTGGCTGGCGAAATGGCTCCGGGCCGATGCCTCCTTCCACTTCATTCACGCCGCCGACATTGCCCAGGTCTGCGTTCACCTGGCCACCCATCCCCACCAGGCCAACCCTGAACTAGGCCAAGGCTCGGTGCGTCGCCTTGTGCTGGGTCAGCCGGCCGTCAGCGTGAATGAGACGGTCGGTCGGCTCTGCCGCTGGCGCCGCAGCTGGCTGCCCCCCGTTGGGATCGACCTGCAGGGCTGGTTGATCGAGGGATTGATCAAGCTGCTGCGGATCGAGGTGAATGCCTGGGATCGCTTCTCCATCCGCCAGCGCCACTTCATCCACGAACCCATCAGCCCACCGGAACGCTTCGGCCTGGTGAGCCATGCACCCACCCTGGAGGCCGTCTTTGAGGACGCGGGCCTACGCCATCGAGGCTGATCGGAGCCCTGATCACAACAGGAGGTTTCAAATGTTGCGAACCTCTGCAGCAAGCAGCACAGAGGTCGCATCAGCCCCTTAATTTGATCAGGTTGCACGAGCTCCAATGCGCCGTCTTCTTTCCCTGATTGCCCTTTGCCTGGCGCTGGTGCTGGGTGCCACCCCCAGCTTCGCCGCTGATGCCGACCACGGCGCTCAAATCTTCTCCGCCAACTGCGCTGCTTGCCACATGGGCGGCGGCAACGTGGTGAACGCCGAGCGCACCCTCAAGAAAGAGGCCCTCGAGTCCTACCTCGCTAACTACAGCGCCGGTCACGAGGAAGCCATCCAGTATCAAGTCACCAATGGCAAGAACGCCATGCCTGCTTTCGGCGGCAAGCTGAGCAGCGGTGACATCGCCGACGTGGCTGCCTACGTGGAGTCCATGAGCCAGAAGGGCTGGGCCTGATCACCACTCCCCGTTCGCTCCACCAAGCCGCCCCAAGGGGGCGGCTTTTTTAGTGCCTTGCCAGGGGTGGAGAGGGGAGTCATGGTGACCTTGAGCCCCAGCATTCCGGCGATGGCTGATGCGAACCCACTTAGCAACACCAGGGCTCAGGCCGTGGTCGACTTTCTCAAGCGGGCAGCAGTTCCGGCCATTCCGCCTCTGACAGGCGGTGGAGAGGATCAGGAAACCTCCAGCGAACGGCGCTTGGATAACACCGCCAAATAGAGATCTTCATCGACCTCACGGATGTCGTATTCACTCGGCAGGGAGCCGTGGATGTGCCGGTGAACCACCATCCAGCAGTTGCGCTCAGGATCCCGTGACGAACCGTCGAAAGCGAACGACTCCTGGGCCAATTGCTCAATCAAGGATTCCGACATCGCTGAGCGCCTGCGTCAAAATGAAAGCCACTGTGCAGGCCATGATGCCTTCCGCAAAGGTCTGGCTGTTGCTGCTGCTGATTAGCCCAGGGCTGAACGGCCTGGCGCCGACTCGGGCCGCTGCCCAGAGCTACTCCCCCCTCGAGCTGATCAAAGGGGGCGGCACACCGGCGGCCATTAATGGGGATGCGGGCGTCACCAGCTGGGCGACCGCCAACAGCTGCCGCTTGTTGGTGAATCCCAGCGAAGCGGCCACGCAACCGCTGCGCATCGAACCCTCACAGGTGGCCAGCAAAAACAGACTGGGCTGCCTCTCGCCCGATGATGCGATCTATGGCAGCAATGGCTGTCCGACCAAGCTCTGTGGCAGCAGCAGTGGCGTGGTGCCCCTGAAGTAACAACTGCAGCCAGGCCCGCCAACCCTCGCCAGACTTGGCAGCAGCATCCCTGTCCACCATGGCTGTGCGCCGACTCTTTCTGGCAGCAGCAACTGCTGCCGCCCTGCTCACCTGCGCTCCAGTGCTCGCCCAGGTGAGTGCCGCCACCGTGCGAGCCCTCAACCTCGCCCGGAACTGGGCCATCGACAACAACGGAGGGCTCTCGGTTTACGTGCCTGCCGCCTGCATGTTCAACACCGGTGATGGGGGCGACTCCTGCCTGGTGCAGCGCGACAACCAGGGTTATCGCTACAAGTTCTTGGGGGGACGACCCGGATGGCAGCAAACCGGTCAGGCCCCAACCCAGGAGACCGAGCTGTTGGTCTCCAGTGACGGCCGGCGCGTGTTGTCGGTGATCTACAACGGCAGCCCCCGCTGAGCTCGCCGGTGGTGAGAACCGGTCATTGAGATCGGTCTTCACCACCGGCTGGAGGAGGACCGTATCGCCTGATTCGGTTCTCCTCTCCTTCAGCGCCGAGGAACGGCCATACGGTTCTGGCATACCGCCCCCCGAGGGAGGAGCACCATGCATCCCACCGCCGAACTGTTCACCGAAAAAGCCTGGGGCGCCGTTGTCGCCGCCCAGCAATTGGCGCAGCAACGCCGCCAGCAGCAGATGGAGAGCGAACATCTGTTCGCGGCTCTGCTCGCCCAACAGGGCCTGGCCGGACGAATTCTCGACAAGGCCGGTGTGGACGTGGGCACCCTCAGCCAAAAGCTGGAGGCCTACATCGCAGGTCAGCCTTCCCTCAGTGCTCCGCCTGAGAACGTGTATCTGGGCAAGGGGCTCAACAGCGTTCTCGATCAGGCCGATCAGCTCAAAGGCTCCTATGGCGACAGCTACATCGCCATCGAGCATCTGCTGCTGGCCCTGGCCATCGATGATCGCTGCGGCAAGCAACTGCTGTCGCAAGCCGGCACCGATGCCGCCAAGCTCAAAGACGCCGTGCAGGCGATCCGTGGATCCCAGAACGTGACCGACCAGAACCCCGAAAGCACCTACGAATCCCTCGAGAAATACGGGCGCGATCTCACCCAGGCCGCCAAAGACGGCAAGCTCGATCCGGTGATCGGCCGCGATGAGGAGATCCGCCGCACGATTCAGATCCTCAGCCGCCGCACCAAGAACAATCCGGTGCTGATCGGTGAACCCGGCGTCGGCAAAACGGCGATCGTGGAGGGTCTCGCCCAGCGCATCGTCAACGGCGATGTGCCGCAGGCGTTGCAGAACCGACAACTCATCGCCCTCGACATGGGCGCCCTGATCGCCGGTGCCAAATACCGCGGTGAGTTCGAAGAGCGGCTCAAGGCCGTGCTGAAGGAGGTGACCGCCTCGCAAGGGCAAATCGTGCTGTTCATCGATGAGATCCACACCGTGGTGGGCGCCGGCGCCAGCGGTGGCGCCATGGATGCCAGCAACCTGCTCAAGCCGATGCTGGCCCGCGGTGAACTGCGCTGCATCGGCGCCACCACCCTCGATGAGCACCGCCAGCACATCGAAAAAGATCCAGCCCTGGAGCGCCGCTTCCAGCAGGTGTTCGTGGATCAACCCACGGTGGAAGACACCATCTCGATCCTGCGCGGCCTCAAGGAGCGCTACGAGGTGCACCACGGCGTGCGCATCGCCGACAACGCCCTGGTGGCAGCCGCTGTGCTCAGCAGCCGCTACATCGCCGATCGCTTCCTGCCCGATAAGGCGATCGATCTGGTGGATGAATCGGCCGCACGCCTGAAGATGGAGATCACCTCCAAGCCAGAGCAGATCGATGAACTCGATCGCCGCATCCTGCAGTTGGAGATGGAGAAACTCTCTCTGGGGCGTGAATCCGATCCCGCCAGCAAAGACCGGCTGGAGCGGCTGGAGAAGGAGCTCGCTGATCTGAGCGAGCAGCAGAGCACCCTCAACGCCCAGTGGCAGAAGGAGAAGGGCTCAATCGATGAGCTGGGCTCGATCAAAGAAGAGATCGAGCAGGTGCAGCTGCAGATCGAGCAGGCCAAGCGCAGCTACGACCTCAACAAGGCCGCCGAGCTCGAATACGGCACCCTCGCGGGGCTGCACAAAAAGCTGGCTGCCAAGGAAGAGGAGCTCAGCGCCGGCGGCAGCGACAAATCCCTCCTGCGCGAGGAGGTCACCGAAGACGACATCGCCGAGGTGATCGCCAAGTGGACCGGCATCCCTGTGGCCAAGCTGGTGCAGAGCGAGATGCAGAAACTGCTGCACCTGGAAGATGAGTTGCACACCCGCGTGATCGGCCAGGCCCAGGCGGTGACGGCCGTGGCCGATGCGATCCAGCGCTCCCGAGCCGGATTGAGCGATCCCAATCGCCCGATCGCCAGCTTCCTGTTCCTCGGCCCCACCGGTGTGGGCAAAACCGAGCTCTCCAAGGCCCTGGCTTCCCAGCTGTTCGACAGCGAGGAGGCGATGGTGCGCATCGACATGTCGGAGTACATGGAGAAGCACGCCGTGAGCCGTCTGATCGGAGCGCCTCCGGGCTACGTGGGCTACGAAGAAGGCGGCCAGCTCACCGAAGCCGTGCGGCGCCGCCCTTACGCCGTGATCCTGTTCGACGAGGTGGAGAAGGCCCACCCCGATGTGTTCAACGTGATGCTGCAGATCCTCGATGACGGTCGCGTCACCGACGGACAGGGCCGCACGGTGGATTTCACCAACACGGTGCTGATCCTCACGAGCAACATCGGCAGCCAGTCGATCCTGGATCTCGCCGGTGATCCAGCGCGCCACAGCGAGATGGAAGCGCGGGTGAATGAGGCTCTTCGCGGCCACTTCAGGCCTGAATTCCTCAACCGCCTGGATGAGTCGATCATCTTCCACAGCCTCAAACAGGAGGAGCTGCGACAGATCGTGGAGCTGCAGGTGCAGCGTCTCGCCAAGCGCCTGGAAGACAAGAAGCTGGCGCTCCAGCTCAACGCCGATGCCCTCGATTGGCTCGCTGGCGTGGGGTACGACCCGGTGTACGGCGCCCGCCCCCTGAAGCGGGCCATCCAGCGCGAGCTGGAAACACCGATTGCCAAGGGCATCCTGGGCGGGGAGTTCACGGGCGGTCACACGGTGGCCGTGGATGTGGAAGCGGGCAAGCTGCGCTTCCAGCAGATGGATCCCAGCAAATTGCCGGTGCTGGTGTAGCGATTAGAGCAACGCGTTGATCCGGCGGGCCAACTCCAGATCCAGGTTGGAGAGCCCGCCCGTGTCATGGGTGGTGAGCTCAATCACCACCCTGTTCCAGACGTTGCTCCACTCCGGGTGATGGTTCATCGCTTCAGCGATCAGGGCCACCCTGGCCATGAAGCCGAACGCCTCCACAAAGTCGACAAAGCGCAGCTCACGGCGCAGCTTCCCGCCCACCAGGCTCCAGTCAGGCAGCGTCTGAGGCAACGCGGCGATCTGATCGACTGTGAGTGGAACGGCGGCCATCGGATCAGCGAAGCGTTGCGCTCAGCCTGCCTCAGCCAAAGCGGTAGTGCTTGCGAACGCTCTGATGCACCTGCCAATGGCAAGACAGGCCCGCCGCGAAGGTCACCAGATCACCAGATCCAAAGCGGACGGGCTCACCGCCGTCGGGCGTCACGGTGACATCCCCCTCCAGCAACAGACAGGTTTCCCGCTCGCCATAGCTCCAAGGAAAACTGCTCGGTTCGCAGCTCCAGATCGGCCACTCCGTCACGCCCAGGCGATCCAGCTCCGCCAGGTCAGGGGCGCTGACCACAGTGATCAGGGGATCCATCAGCAGGTGGCTCACTCAGGAGCCCCATTCTCAAGGGCCAGGTCGTGCAGACGATCGATCAACAGATCGATGTCGGTGTCGTCGTCCGGCTCCGGGCTGAGGCCCTGGAGGCGGCGGACTTCATCCGCCAAGCGTTCAGGGTTGCGGCGCACCAGTTGTGATGCCGTTGACGGCAAGGCCGAAGCCCCGCGGCGCGATCCTCCTTTGATCTCACGCAGATCGTCTTCAAGCTGGGCGACCCGCTGCTTGAGCCGCAGCAGCTCGTCGCTGAGTTCGCTCAGATCCATGGCATTGGCTACGCACCGATCAAGTGCAGGCTGAGCGATCGCCGGTGGGGCACCGCCCGATGCTCCCAGAGATACACCGCCTGCCAGGTGCCCAGCAGCAGGCGCCCCTGATCAAAGGAGAGGCCGAGGCTGGTGCTGGTGAGCGCCGTGCGGATGTGGGCCGGCATGTCATCGGGCCCTTCGTCATCGTGGCTGTAGGCCCGCAAGCCCCCCAAACCACTGATGGGCTGCACCCCCTCCTGGGGCACGAGGGCTCTCAGATAAGTGGTGAGATCACGAAGCACGCGGGGATCGGCGTTTTCATTCACCGTGAGCGAGCAGCTGGTGTGAAGCGCTACCACCTGGAGCACCCCTTGCTGCAGCCCACTGCTGCGGATCTGCTGGTTCAAGGCGGGGGTGAGATCGGTGAATCCCTCCCCATCGCTCTCCACCGTGAGGCGCGTGAGCAGTTGCTTCATCCCGGAGTAGCGGCCCTGCTCTGAATCCTGCCCTGCCAGGCTGGTCGGGTCCGATCCAATGCGCAACGTCGCCAATGCCCGCCGCTCTCACCCTTCTCTATGACGGTGGTTGCCCGCTGTGCATGAGAGAGGTGAACTTCCTGCGCCGGCGTGACCGGAAACAGCAGCTGGCCTTTGTTGACATCAACGCCGACGACTACAACAGCCTTGAGCATGGTGGCGTCACCTACCGGCAAGCGATGGGGCGGATTCATGCCCTCCGCGCTGATGGCAGCGTCGTGCGCGATGTCGCCGTCTTCAGGGAGGCCTACCGCCTGATCGGTCTGGGTTGGATCTATGCGCCTACCGAGTGGCCCATCGTGGCTCCCCTGGCCAATGGGGCCTATGGACTCTGGGCGCATTGGCGCCTGGCCCTCACGGGTCGACCCAACCTCGATCAACTCTGTGACTGCCGCTGCGCGACGGCGTTAGAAACGCTGCCGGATCATTCGTGCTGAGAGGCGGGCATCCAACAGCAAGGTGAGCAGGCCCACCATCAGGGCAAGCATCGCGGCAACGAACAGCGGCACGACAATCGCCGCCAAATCCAGAACGGCGATGGCACTGACAAAGGTGACCGCCACCACCGCCGAGACCAGAACACCGGTCACCGTGACCGCCTCAGTGGAACGGGTCAGCAACGTCATCCGCCGCTTGAGCAGGGCCAGATCGAGGCCTTCATCACTGGCACTGCGAAGGGCCTGGGCGCGATCCTGCACCCGGGCGAGCCGATTGCTGATCACCCCAAGCAAGCCAGCGATGGCCGTGAGAAGGAACACCGGGGCCACAGACAACTGGATCGCCTTGGCCAGCCCCAGCACCGGAGAGCCCTGCCTGGGATCAGCAATGGTCGCCAGAAGAGCGCAAACAGATCCCACATCAGGCAGCCAAGGTCACTTCACTCAAGCGGGCTGGAGGGCCGCTGCCAACGTGGAGCGATCAGCAACGGTGTGATGACGATCATCAGCAGCGTCTACGAAGGCCAGCTGCGCTGCCAATCCAGCCATGGCCCATCGGGAAGCGCCCTGGAAACCGACGCACCAACCGACAACCAGGGACGCGGTGAGCGCTTCTCGCCAACCGATCTGGTGGCTACGGCCCTCAACACCTGCATCCTCACAATCATGGGGATCGTGGCCGAGCGCCATGGCTGGGATCTCAGAGGCTGCACTGCCCGGGTGGAGAAGACCATGACCAGCGAAGCCCCACGCAAGATCGCCCTGCTGGAGGTGTGGATCGAGCTGCCGCCTCAGCTCGATGCCAAGGCCCGCAAAATCCTGGAGAAAGCAGGAGAGAACTGCCCAGTGAAGCTGAGCCTGGAGGCCTCAGTCGCGATGCGCCTCCACTGGCTCTGAGGCCTTCAGGGGTTCAGCGGCACCCCAACGCTCCGGAAGGATGTTGAACGCGGGGTTGCTGGGGAGGACCATTCGCGCACGCCATTGCAGGGTCCAACCGCTCGGCAGATCCACCACCGTGGCCTGACCGGTCGATGCCAAGGACAGGTGCCCACCGGGCAACCAGACCTGCCGCTCGACCAGTTCCTGCTTAGGGCAAAACATCAGCGTGCTCATCATGCCTCCGGCATGCTTGCCCTGCAGCCTGAAGAAGCGGTAATGCTCGGACTCGCGGGCCGCAACGGGCTGAAGCACTCCCGCAAGCTGAACCTTGTTGCAATCGGTTTTCACGGTTCGGCCCACCCGCAGCTCGATTCCGCCGGCTGCGGATCCAGCAGAAGCAGGAATCACGAAGCGCTCCTCACCTTTTGCCAGTGGCAATTCCTGCTCGAGGCGTTGGATCTGCTGCGGCAAGAGCACCTGAGCCAAGCCAGATCCCTGCGGCAGTGGTGAAACACGAGGTTTCAACCACAGAGGACCGCCAATACAGGTCGGTGGTAATGACCTGCCGCAAACCATCCCAGGATCCAAGGCAGCGCTGGTGGCCAGGTGCTCCTTGGCCGAAACCGAAGCCCCAGCAATGGCGCTGAGCGCCAGCAACGCCAGGCTTCCCTTCAACAGCGTGCGGGAGGACAAGATGCGCTCGCATGAACGATGGATGCGCATGAGCTTTGCGGGATGAACTCCTTTCAGCATCGGCAGACCGAGCGGAGCCAGCCTTGAGCTGGCTCACACGAACCTGTGATCCAGGTCAAACGACCTAGGGTCCGCCCCAACGACCTTGATCACCGTGGCGGCAGGACCGGCCTACACCCAACTGCGCGATCACCTGCACACCACCCAACTACTGGGGGGCATCCAGAGCACCCTCTACTTCGACCAGAACACCGCCATGCCGGCGGCTTCCGCGGATTGGCGGGGTGAACAACTCGCCCTGCTGGCCCTGCAACTGCACGAGCGCCAGACCTCTCCTGCCTACGCGGCGCTGCTGGCGGCCGCGGAGCAGGAACTCCCCGCGGATGTAGCGCCCCAACCCACCCGCAATCTGCAGCTGCTACGCCAGCAATACGAGAGGGAATCACGGCTGGACCCGTCCCTGGTGGGGCAGCTCGCCCAGGCCCAAGCCCACGGGTATGCCCTCTGGCAAGAGGCCAAGCGCACCAACAACTTCGCCAGCTTTGCCCCCGCTCTCAAGCAACTGATTGCCCTGCGCCTTGAGCAGGCCAGGCAGCTGGCACCGGTGGAGCGTGACGCCAGTGGTGCCGAACGTAGCCCCTGGGAAATCCTGGCCCAACCGTTTGAACCCGACATCAGCAAGGCACAGCTGAACCAGTGGCTCCTGCCGCTGCGGGAGGCCCTGCCACCCCTGCTGGAGCAGGCCAAGGCAATTCCCGCCGGCAGCGATGGGGGCTGGGATCTCAGCGATGACGCCCAGGAGCAACTCTGCAACGCACTTCTGGAGGAGTGGGGCTACAACCGCGAGCGCTGTTGCCGGGCCCGCTCACCCCATCCCTTCTCCAGCACCCTGGGCCCCAACGACTTCCGCATCACTACTCGGGTGGTGAGCGGCCAACCCTTTTCAGCCTTTTTGGCCACGGCCCATGAATGGGGACACAGCCTCTACGAACAGGGTCTGCCGCGCCGCGGTGATCATTGGTTCCCCTGGCCGCTGGGGGAAGCCACCTCGATGGCGGTGCACGAAAGCCAGAGCCTGTTTTATGAAAACCGGCTCGGGCGGAGTGCGGCCTTAGCGCGCCGCTGGCACCCGCGGTTCGTGGCAGCCCTTGGCCGTGATGTGTGGGGCGAGACGCAGGCCTTCTGGCGCGATCTCAACCCGATCCGCGCTGGGCTCACCCGGGTAGAGGCCGACGAGGTGAGCTACGGCCTGCATGTGCTGCTGCGCTACGAGCTGGAGCTGGCACTGGTGGAGGGCGGGATGCCGGTAGAGGAGCTACCCGAGGCCTGGGACCGGGGCATGCAGGAGCTGCTCGGGGTGAGCCCAAGCAACGACGCCGAGGGGTGCCTCCAAGACGTGCACTGGAGCGAAGGCCTATTCGGCTACTTCCCCTCCTATGCCCTAGGCCACCTGATCAGTGCCCAGCTGAGCGAAACGATCGAGGCCGAGCTGGGGCCGATCGAAACCCTGCTGGCGGCTGATGGCGATGCCCAGCTGGGGGGATGGCTGCAACAGCGGCTGTATCCACTTGGGCGCAGCGTGAACGCCGCTGAACTGGTGGAGCAGGTGAGCGGCCAGCCCCTCAGCCACGAGCCCTTCGTCGCTTACCTGCACCAGAAGCTGGAACGCCTGGCCGGCTGAGGGGCATCCGTAGGATGCGCCCCATTCCCTTGCGCCCGCTGCCCTGATGGCGAACATCGACCACGCCCCGAGCCGCACGATGCTCAACCTGCTGCACGTGCTGCCGGCCTTCGCCGATGAAGCCGAGCTGCGGCTGAACACGATCGTGGAGCTCAACAGCAACACGATCAACAAATACGAGCTGATCACCGAAACCGGTCATCTCAAGCTCGATCGCGTGGGTTACTCCTCGCTGGCCTACCCCTTTGCCTACGGCTGCATCCCCCGCACCTGGGACGAAGACGGTGACCCGCTCGACATCGAGATCGTGGGCGTGACCGAGCCTCTGGTGCCCGGCTCCCTGGTGGAGGCCCGCATCATCGGCATCATGAAGTTCGACGACGGCGGTGAAGTCGACGACAAGGTGATCGCTGTGCTGGCCGATGACAAGCGCATGGATCACATCACCAGCTACACCCAGCTGGGTGATCACTGGCTCAAGGAAACCCAGTACTACTGGGAGCACTACAAGGATCTGAAGAAGCCCGGCACCTGCCGCGTGAACGGCTTCTTCGACACCGCCGAGGCCGTAAAGATCATCAAGGAGTGCGAGGCCCGCTACATGGAGACCATCGCTCCCAAGCTGGTGAACTGAGCGCAGCTCCAGGAGCGATCCACAGGATCGATCAGCCCCCGTCAGGGGGCTTTTTTGTGTCCCACCGCTGCCGCCCGGGCCAGAGCACGGGCCATGCCATCGCGGCTGGCGAGGCCCTGCAGGGCCACCAACGGCAAACCAGAGCTCGGAATGCCCACCGGCAACTTGGGCAGGGCCTGATCGTCGAGCCGAAACACCGGCACCTGCCGCAGGCCATTGGGCTGCAGCTGATCCTCCAGCTGCGAAAGATTGGCCTCCACCGAGAGCCAGATCAGATCAGAACGCCGGCAGTCGCGCAGTGGTTGATCGGCCAGACCCGCGGAGATCGGGCGTTGCAGATCCTCCAGGGTGACCAGCGCCAGCACCCAGCCCTCCTCCTCGACCACCAGGCAATGGCCGTGGGCATCCAGCAGCTGCTGAAGGGCAACCTCTGCGGTGGTGGAGGCCGCCAGCACCAAGGGGGATTCCGGCTCGAGCGCTTCCACCACCGGAATCGAAGCCAGCCGCCCGCGCCGCTGCTCCTCCTGCACATCCGGACCGACCAGGCCCGGATCCGCCATGCCGTGCCAGCGCTCCACCAATAGCGCGCTCAAACCGGCTGCCGCCATCAGCGGCAGCACGATGCGGATGTCATGGGTGAGTTCAAACAGCAACAGCAGGGCGGTGAGCGGAGCCCTGGCGCTGCCGGCGAGCACCGCAGCCATGCCCACCATCGCGTAGGCCGGCGGCTCAGCCACCGGCAACTGCAGACCGCTCTCCCCCAGCAGCTGCCCGTACACGTTGCCAAGCACCGCGCCGAGGAACAGCGAGGGGGCAAAACCGCCACCCACAAATCCGGTGGCGCTGCTCAGGCCCGTGGCCAGCAGCTTCACGGCCAGTAGCCCCAGCAGGCTCACCAGGGCGATGCCGCCATCGCGGCCGAGCAAGGCGCCGATGGTGTCGTACCCCACGCCCAGCACCTGCGGGAACCCCAGGGCCATCAAGCCCACCGCCAGACCGCCAAGCCCAGTCACTACACACATGGGCAGCCGCGTAAGCCGGCGCTGCACGGCCTCGCTGCGGCCGAGGGCGAACAGGTTGAGCAGAGCCAGTGACATCCCACTCGCCACCAGACCCAAGCCCAAATAAAGGGGCAGCTCCAGCGGCGAGCGCACCTCATAGGCGGGCAGGCGGAAGATCGGCTCATCCCCCAGCGAGAGCTGGGTGACGAGCGAAGACGCCACAGCAGCCACCAGAACAGCGCGCACGCTTGGGCGACCAGGAATCGTGCTGTAGCTGCCCTCAAACGCAAAGAACAGACCAGCAATCGGCGCTTTGAAGCCAGCCGCCAGGCCAGCCGCCACGCCCGCGGCCACGAGGGCCTTCTGGGAATCAGGCGACAGCCCGCATCGACCCGCCACCCACAGGCCGATATTGCCGCCGCTCTCCACGCTTGGACCCTCAGGGCCCAGCGAAGCGCCACTGCCCAGGCTGAGGGAGGCGGTGAGCAGGCGCAGAAAAGGAAGTTTGGGGGTGGGCTGCACACTGCCATCGGCCATGGCCATCAGGCTTGGCAGGCTCGGCCCCAGATCGCGGCCCCACTGGCGCAGGGCACCCACTGCAAGGCCGCCCAGGAGTGGCACCAGCACTACAGGCCAGGCCGAGAGCCACAGCGGCAGCGGATCACCCGGCAGCGGGATCGGCTCCGGCGGTGGCGGCGGGGGTGGCAGGAACGCAAGCCCCCCGAGGCCGATCTGCAGCAGCGCTCCAAGGGGGGTTCCTGCGGCGGGTGCCGGCTCGGGTAGCGGTGGCGGTTCCGGCGGCGCGGTCGTGAACAGGCCGATCAGGCCTTCCACCACCGGGCCATAGAGAAAGTTGTTGATGAAGCCCAGCAGGAAGTGGAAACCCACCACAGCCAGCCCAGTGAGCGCACCCACCAGGGCCGCCCAGGCGAGCAAGCTCCACTGAAACGGCAGAGCCCGCGGCTCCACCGCCGCCGGCTCATGGCTCACCGCAGCAGCTGAATCAGGCCTCGGGCCGAACGGTGGCAAAGATCTCCTCCAGGATTGCTCCTGCTCCCTGCTCCTTGAGTTTGTGGGCCAGCTCAATCCCAAGGGCCTCGGGGTTGGTCTGATCGCCACGCACCTCATCGCGGATCAGGCGCAGACCATCGAGGCTGGCCACCATGCCGGTGAGCACAAGGGTGTCGCCATCAAAGCGCGTGTTGACGCCGATGGGCACCTGGCAACCACCCTCAAGTTCGCGAAGGAAGGCGCGTTCAGCCAGGCAGCGACGCGCGGTGGGCAGGTGCTCCAGCACCTTGATCTGCTCAAGCACGGCGGTGTCGCCTTCACGGCACTCAATGCCAAGAGCACCCTGACCCACGGCATGCAGGGAGATTGAAGGATCAATCAGCTCGTGGATGCGGTCGGCGAGTCCAAGCCGCCCGAGACCGGCAGCCGCGAGGATCAAACAATCAAATTCGCCGGAATCGAGCTTTTCCAGACGGGTGATCACATTGCCGCGGACATCCTTGAATGTGAGGTGCGGGAAGTGATGCCGCAATTGGGCCAAGCGGCGCAGGGAGCTGGTGCCCACCACGGCTCCTTCAGGAAGGGTGGCCAGGGTTTTGTCTTTGTGCTTCTCGTGCACCACCAGCGCATCGGCGGGATCTTCCCGCTCGGTGATGCAGCCGAGCATCAACCCCTCGGGCAGGTTGGTGGGCAGATCCTTGAGGCTGTGAACGGCGATATCGGCCCGATCCACCAGCATCTGAGCTTCCAGCTCCTTGGTGAACAGCCCCTTGTCACCGATCTTGGCCAGGGCCACATCAAGGATTTTGTCCCCCTGGGTGGCCATCGCCTCGATGGTGATCTCGAGGCCGTCGTGGGCCTTGGAGAGCTCGTCGCGCACCCAGTGGGTCTGCACCATGGCCAGCTGGCTGCGGCGGGAAGCAATGCGCAGTTGGGAACCGGCCATCGGAAAGCATCGAGGCAGCTCAAGCCGCCGAATCACAGCCGCCAAGCCTAGGGATTGGTGGTGCCGATCCCGGGCATGGCTTGCAAAGTCTTGATCTGGTGTCAGCTGAACAGCTGGAGCGGCAGGGGGCCCCAGGTGTCTTCCACCGTTGGATCCACAGGGTTATGTCCGGTGATCAGGATTCCCTCGCCCAAGCCGCTCTCACGGCGCACAAGAAAACGACCGTTGTTCTGGTTGCCCTTGAGGAACACGGGGCCATCGATGCTGGCGAGATCCTCCCCCGATGGATCCAGCGCCAGGGCCTCCCAGCCGAGTCCCTGCTCCAGGGAGCGAAGCGCCGCCACGGCGTCCTGGGCGGACGGGGCCATCACGCCAACGGTGAACCACTCGCAGCTGGCAATGGCGGTCCGCAGCTCCTGCTGCAGCCGTTGGCAATCCGGAGCTGAGACCTGAGGGGCAGAGCGCAGCCCCCGCAATGAAACAAGCGTCACGGAGGAATCAGCCATGAAACAAGACGCTCAAGAGAGAGAAGAAGACCGGTGCTGCCGCTGCCAGACGGTGAAACCGGCCAGGCAGAAGCTGAGCCACACATAACCGATGGAGGCTCCAGCGAGGAGGTCGCTGGGCCAATGGGCGCGGCAGTAAAGCGTGCTCAGCCAAACCAGGCCTACCCAAAGGCTGGACACTAAAAACAGCGGCTTGCGCAACTGGGGGTAGTGGGCCGCCAGCAGCGTGCAGCTCAGGAAATAGAACACCACCGAACCGGCTGCGTGCCCGCTGGGAAAACTGCGCCCACTGAGCTCCAGCAGGCTTGCCCCGGGGCGCGGCCGATCAAACCAGGGCTTCAGCAGGCGATCCACGATCACCAGGATGCCTCCGGTGCCGATCACCAGACAGATCAGCTCAGCCCAGAAGCGCTTGAGGGCGAGAAAACAGAGCACCGCCAGCACCAAAACCGCGGTGACATGCACGCCGCTGACCTGATAAACGCCAAGCAGGATCTGGCCCAGGGGCTCGGGGATGCGGGCATGGAGGTTCTCCAACAGGGCACTGTCAAAGGAGCCTTCCCCCTGGCTGGCCAGGCGGGGGCCAACGAAGGCCAGCAGCAGAGCCGTGAGCACAGCGATCCCAGCGCGCCGCAAGCCCAGAGCTCTCAACCAATCGCGGAACAACAGAGCCATGGTGTTCAAGGTTGAGCCTCCAACTGCTCAAGGGTGGTGCGAGGGAGTCGGACCAAGCGATGGGCACCAGAGCGAGCCAACAGGGCCGCATCGCCCGGCCTCACACCGAACTCCAACAGCTCTGCATCGGATCCCAGCAGCAACACCGTGGCAGACGGATCGGCCTGAAGCTGTTGCTGGGCATCACGGGAGTCATGCACAAACAACACCGGTCGTCCGCTGTAGAAGACCACGCTGTAGCGCTTGTAGCCGGCAACCAGCAGCGGTTCACCAGGTTGCCCGGAGGCTGAGGCCGCTCTGGCCAGAACCCGGATGGGCACCAGCCGCTCGCGGTCGATCAAGGGGGCGAGCACAGGAACCACCAGCGCCAGCACGGCGGCAAAGCCCAGCGCATTCGGGACCCAGAGCCAGGGCAGCGTTGCTGGTGCTCGAAGCAGAAGCAGCACCAGCGCGATCGCCGCGAGAGCCAGGGGAAGTGCCAGCAGCCAAGGCAAACCCGAGGCTCCAACCGCTGAAGCGAAACCGGGGTAGGAGGGATCCTGCTCGATCCACCCAGGGGCCAAAACGGCGGCCACCACCATCAAGCCGAGCAGCAGGGCATTGAACCAACCGCTGCCACGCCAGAAGGGCGCCTCAAGAACATCCCCCTGGGACTGACTTCTCGGCAGCGGAGCAAACAGCAGGCCCACCAACAAAGCAGCACCGGGCAATGCGGGCAGGATGTAACCGGGCAATTTCGTCGCTGCCGAAGAGAAAAAGGCGACGATCAACACCAACCAGAGCAGGGCGAAGAGAGAGAGCGCCTCGGAATCGGATGCCATCCGCCACTGGCGCAACCGCCAGAAGCGAAGGCGCGTGATCGCCACCGGCAGATAGAGAGACCAAGGCAGAAGCAACAGCAACACCCAGGGCAGATAAAACCAAGGCGGCCCCGGATGGGAATAGATCACCGAGGTGAAGCGCTCGAGATTGCTGAATCCGATGAAGCGAGAGATGAAAGTGAAGCCATTGGCAGCGGTGGCCAGGCCATACCAGGGGAGGGTCACCCCAAGGAACACAGCCAGCAGAGGCAGCCAAGGGGTTTGACGCACCTCCGACCAGAGCTGACCGCGAAGCAGCAAGAAGACGATGATCACCAGGCCTGGGAGCAACACGCCCACCGGCCCTTTGGCGAGCACCGCGACGCCGCAGAACAGGGCCAGGGCACCATGGCCCAGGCGACGCAACGCAAGCACATCGCGGCGCCAGTAGGCCAAGGAGAAACCAAGCAAGGCCAAGGCGATCGCGCTGGCCAGGAACATGTCGGTCACCGACGAGCGCCCCCACCCAACCCAACCAGGGCTTAGGGCGAGGATCAGGCCAGCAAGCGTGGCCCGGCCAACCCTCTGACTCGGCCGTTCGCCGGAGGCCCCCAAGGCCAACAGCAAGGCAAACAGCCCAAGCACCGTGGCGCTGGCGGCCAGTGCAGCAGGCAGGCGAGCGGCCCATTCCGTGATGCCGAACAGGCGAAAACTGAGACCCACCATCCAATAGCCCCAGACGGGGTAATCAAAGAAGGTGGCTCCGTTCCAGCGGGGTGTGACCCAATCGCCGCTGAGCAGCATCTGCCGCGGCACTTCCACAAACAGACCCTCGGTTTTATCCATTAACCCGAGCCCTCCGAGCTGCAGGAAAAAGGCCAAGCCACAAAGGGCCAACAGGGCAGCGGCAGCAGCCAGTGCCGCCCGTGGCAGGTCCTGATCGAGCCAGCGGATCAGACGGTTCATGGGGCGCGTCAGTTCGGGGTGTTCCAGACGAAACGGCTGCTGGCGGCGTAGTTCCAGACAAACACCACCACGATTCCAGCCAGCTGGGCCCAGAAGGCATTGGGGGCCACCAGGCTGTAGTAGGCGGAAGCAAGGCCCACATTGGCCATCACCGGTAGGGAGGCCACCAGCAGGAACTTCAACAGACCTCGTAGAAGCTGTGCCCCTTTGAGCCGGGCGAAACGGAAGGTGAGGGCGTTGTTGATCAGATAGTTCGAACTGGCAGCGGTGATCACCCCCACGGGCAGGGCCTGCTCAAATCCAACCCGGCCCAGCACCATCAGCAGCTGCGTCACCAGCAACTGCACCACGACCCCGCTGACACCCACCAGACCGAAACTGATGGCCCGGCGCGGCAGCAGACGGAAGCTGAGGGCGTGCAGGATCGAGATCAGGAAATCCCAGAAGATGGCGAGATCCAACTTGGAGCTGCCGTAGGTGCGGGGCTGAAACGTCAGAGGCACCTCCGCCACCTCCAGGCGACCACGGCTCACAGCCAACAGCTCATACAGAAATTTGAAGCCGTTGACATCCACCGCGCGAATCAGGGGCAGCAGCGGCTCGAGGCGCAGGGCAAAGAAACCACTCATGTAGTCGCTGAGATGGCCGTAGCGCTTGGGCAGGCTGAAGCGGGCGCTGGCATTGGCCCAGGTGGATCCGGTTTCGCGGCGTCCACTGAGGCCAAGGATCTCCGCCTCAAGGTGGAAACGGCTGCCGATCACAAGATCACAGCGGCCGGATTCGAGGGTCTCAATCGCCCGTTGCACCGAAGCCGGCTCGTGCTGCCCATCGCTATCCATCACCAGCACCAGATCACCGGTGGCATCGAGCAGGCCCTCTTTGATCGCACTGGCCAATCCGGAGCGTCCGACCCGCCGAATGAGGCGTAGGCGGGGCTCGCGGTGGGCGATCTGACGCACCAGTTCTGCGGTGCCATCGGCGGAGTCGTCATCCACCACCAGAATCTCAAGATCCCAGTGATCGCCGAGGGGCAGCAGCTGGGCGAGCAGTGGCTCAATGTTGCCCCGTTCGTTGTAGGTCGGCAGAACGATCGAGACCCGCAAGCCCATGGCATCCTCATGAGAAAGCCGGCGAGAAACCTCGCCGGCGCCTGAACCCTAAGCGGCCGAGCCTGTCTCGGCGTCAGGGGAGACGAGTTACTTGATGTACTCCTTGAGCACACCGTTGCGGTTGGGGTGACGCAACTTGCGCAAGGCCTTCGCCTCGATCTGGCGAATGCGCTCGCGGGTGACGTCGAAGATCTGACCGATCTCCTCCAGGGTCTTCATGCGGCCGTCGTCAAGGCCATAGCGAAGGCGCAGTACATCCCGCTCGCGTGGGCTCAGGGTCGCCAGCACACCCTCGAGATCCTCACGCAGGAGGTTCTTGGCCACATCCTGCTCGGGGTTCTCGATGTCGGCCTCGATGAAGTCACCAAGACGAGAATCTTCTTCTTTGCCGATGGGAGTCTCCAGGGAGATCGGCAGCTGCGCGCTCTTGGCAATAAAGCGGAGCTTCTCGATGGTCATTTCCATCGATTCAGCGATTTCCTCTTCCGTGGGCTTCCGACCGAACTCCTGAGAGAGGGTCTTGGTGGTCTTCTTGATGCGCGAGATGGTCTCGTAAAGGTGCACCGGCAGGCGAATGGTGCGCGACTGATCGGCAATGGCGCGGGTGATCGCCTGACGAATCCACCAGGTGGCGTAGGTGGAGAACTTGTAGCCCTTCTCGTGGTCGAACTTCTCCGCCGCGCGGATCAGGCCGAGGGAACCCTCCTGAATCAGATCCTGGAAGCTCAGGCCCCGGTTCATGTACTTCTTGGCGATCGACACCACCAGACGGAGGTTCGACTGCACCATCTTTTCCTTGGCGCGGCGACCGAGCATCAAGCGCCGGCGGAATTTGACCAGGGGCATCTCCACCAGAGCGGCCCATTCCTTGGTGTCGGGGTAGTGCCCGTTATCCGCTTCGAATTGCGCAGCCAATTCCTCGAGCTGCAGCAGATCAGCAATCTTGCGGGCCAGCTCGATCTCCTCGTCAGGCCGGAGCAGACGGATCCGGCCGATCTCCTGGAGGTAAACGCGGATGGAATCCTCGGTGTAAACCCCCTTCGGGCCCACCTTGATGCTGGCCAGAGCCTTGGCGTTCTTCGCCGCATCCTTATCACTGGCCTCATCGGCTGCAGGCTTGGCTGTGGCGGCTGCGGCCAGCAGTTGGTCCGCCGCTGCGTCGAGGTCAGCAGGCGCATCAGCCTTGGGCGCGCTCTTCTTGCTGCTGGTCTTCGCTGCAGCCTTGGTGCCTGAACTCTTGGCAGCAGTGGCCTTGGCTGCGGCCGGCTTGGCGGCCTTGCTGGCGGAAGCCTTGGCTTTGGTGGGGGTCACCTTGTTGGCGGCTTCGCTGGTGCCGGCCTCCTCGGCCTCCTTCTTGGCCTTCGGTTTGGCTTTCGTTCCGCTGGCCTTGGGCTTGGCAACCTTGATCGCCTCACCGGAAGGATTGGCAACCATCAGGATTTCTGGGGAAGCCTTCTTGGCAGCGGTTGCAGCTTTTTTAGTCGCAGCGGCAGGACTCATTGCGATCGAAGGAAGGGAGTAAGACGAATGGACGACGACAACACGAACAACGCTGCTTGCCTGGTGATTACACAAGACCGCAGAGCGGTTTCGTGCCGGGATGGGTGGTCCTCAGACCAAACCGCAAACGCTTGCAAGCGCTAGGGCAACAACGAAAACAGCGATGGACCGGCTCGGGAGGGCCGAGTGAGACCGGCACAGGAACCGTGCTGGTCAACGGGAAGCTGTATGGATGACCGAAGGCTCGCGGCCGTCGGCACCACTATCAAGAACTGGTCGTAGTGTCGGAACTGACGGGCAACGCCCGAAGCAAGGTTGTCAGGGGTGTTCGCAGATCGGGCGCGCAGGGTGACTGGCTGTCCTCGGATCTTCCCTCTGGACGGAACTTTGCTGGTTCCGACTGCAGCCCTATGGACTGCTCAACAGACTCATCTTAAGAAACTCCTGAGAGCTTTGCAAGATTGACCAGCTCCAGCCCCGCATCAGCGCACCCCGCCTGGGTGCAGGTTTGGCTGGAAGCTGGTCCTGAGGGCCAAGTGTTCACCTATGGAAACCCTCAGGGCCTGGAACTCAGCAGTGGCGACCTCGTCCAGATCCGGTTGCGAGGGCGCCGGCACATCGGCCTGGTGGTGTCGCTGCTCCACCAATGTCCCAGCGAGCTGGAAGGCAAATCACTCCAGCCGATTGAGGCAGTGCACCAACGGGCGGCCATTGATGCCGATTGGGCCGGCCTGATTCACTCGGTCGCCGAGAGCTGCCGCACCACCACCTTTCGCGCCCTCAAGGCCGCATTACCGCCGGGGTGGCTCGGGCAGCGGGCCAAGTCAGCGCCACAACAGCCCCGGCAGCAGATCTGGCTGGAACTGACACTCCCGGGGCAGGACCAGGAGGCCTTGACGGGATCGGCGTCGCAGGCACGCCTGATCGAGGCCCTCAACAGCCAAGGAGGAGCCGGTTGGCTCACCCCAGTGCTGCAAAGCACTGGGGTGAGCCGATCGGTGGTAGACACCCTGGAGCGCCGCGGTCTGCTCCGCAAGCAGCGGCGCTCAGCACCGGAAGGCGGGTTGCCGGCACCAGGCTTCCTGCTGGAAGAGCCCAAGGCGCTCACGGCGGATCAAGGGGCAGCCCTCGCCGCCATTGAGCACTCCCCGCGGGGAAGCCAGTTTCTGCTGTGGGGGGTCACCGGTGCCGGCAAGACGGAGGTTTACCTGCAGGCGGCGGCGCGGGAGCTGCGGGAAGGGCGCTCCGTGCTGATGCTCACGCCGGAGATCGGCCTGATCCCACAATTGCTGGATCGCTGCAAAGCCCGGTTCGGATCAGCGGTGGTGGAATACCACTCGGGATGCAGTGATGGGGCACGCATCCGCACCTGGCGCCGCTGCCTGAACGCTGAAGACCCTGTTGTCGCCGTGGGGACCCGCTCAGCGGTGTTCCTGCCGCTAGCCAACCTGGGCCTGGTGGTTCTGGATGAGGAACACGACCGTTCCTACAAGCAGGACAGCCCGATGCCCTGCTACCACGCGCGCGATGTAGCCCTACAGCGCGCGCAACGCAGCGGGGCCCAACTGCTGCTCGGCAGCGCAACCCCGAGCCTGGAGAGCTGGATCCGCTGCCAGGGTCAACAGCCGACCTGCAGGTTGCTGCGTCTCCCGCAACGCATTGGCACCAGCAGCCTGCCGCCGGTGCGGGTGGTGGACATGCGCCTGGAGCTCGCGGAGGGGCACCGACGGCTGGTGAGCCGACCGTTGCTGGACCGGCTGCAGTCCCTCAGTGCGAGGGGGGAGCAGGCGGTGGTGCTGGTGCCGCGCCGGGGCTACAGCAGTTTTCTGAGCTGCAGAAGCTGCGGGGAAGTGGTTCAGTGCCCCTACTGCGATGTGGCCCTGACGGTGCATCGTCAACGGGAGCGTTCGTGGCTGCGCTGCCACTGGTGTGACCATCGCGCCGAACTAACCAGTCGGTGTGGACATTGCGGCTCCACCGCTTTCAAACCCTTCGGAGCCGGTACCCAGCAGGTGCTCGAGCACCTGGAGCAGGAACTGGAGGGAATTCGCCTGCTGCGCTTCGACCGAGACACCACCCGGGGCCGCGATGGCCATCGGCAGCTGCTGGAACGCTTTGCCAGCGGGGAAGCCGAGGTGCTCGTCGGAACCCAGATGCTGGCCAAGGGGATGGATCTGCCACGGGTGACACTGGCGGCCGTGCTGGCGGCGGATGGCTTGCTGCACCGCCCGGACCTACGGGCGGCCGAAGAAAGCCTGCAACTCCTGCTGCAGCTTGCTGGGCGCGCCGGCAGGGGTGACCGGCCGGGGGAGGTCCTGGTGCAGACCTACAGCCCGGAGCATCCCGTGATTCGGCACCTGGTGGATGGGCGCTACGAAGCCTTCCTGGCCGAGGAACTCCAGCAGCGCCAAGCCGCCAGCCTTGTGCCCTTCAGCCGCGCCTGCCTGCTGCGATTAGCCGGGCCATCGGCCAGCCGGACTGCCACAGCTGCCGCCAGCCTGGCGGAATCGATCCGCAGCGATGCCGATGAGCGGGGCTGGCTGATCATTGGGCCTGCACCGGCTCCGGTGGCACGGGTGGCGGGCAACAGTCGCTGGCAACTGCTGCTCCATGGGCCGGCCGGCAGTGATCTGCCTCTGCCGATGGAAACCCAGCTCAGGCAACATCTCCCCAAAGACGTGAGCCTGGCGATCGACCCCGATCCATTGGAGCTTTAAGCAGCCTTGGAGCTTTAAGCCGGGAGCTGCGGCGGCCCGAAACCGGCAGCCAGACGCAACCGTTGCAGCGAGGCCACCACGACCAGCAACAGCGCAATGCCCAGCCCCCCCAGGCCAAGGCGATTCCAGCGCCAGCTCTGACATTGCAGCTTGTTCAGAACACCGGGTTGGAGCGGCCAGACCACCAGGTTGTGTTTCTGCCTGGCGGGGGAGGGTTCGGCACGCTGCACAGCTCGGGCCGTCATCGGTTCCAACCGGAGCGTGAGCTCCAACCCGGGCAAGGCCGGGACCTGGCTGAGATCCACCGCAATCTCCAGCTGCTGCGTAACCCCGATGAGCCAGTTGCGCTCCCTGAGGATCAGGGTCGGCTGAGGCAACTCCACCCCAGCCAGACGGGCGGCCTGCTCCAGATTGGAGCGCAGCAGATCCATGGCCCGCTGGGCAGGGAGCACCGGTGAGGTCAAGGTCAGTCGGCCATGGTCCTGCTGGACCTTCAGCACAGACCCGCGCACCTGACGCGCCCATTGCCTCTGCCAGGGAAGGGGCTGATCGCTGAGGGATTGGCTGGTCTGAATCAGCTGGATCCGACCGGGCTCCGGAAATCGCAACGTGGTCTGCAGGTCGGCACAGCCCCCGAGCAGGGCCGTCAGGGCCAGAAGGAGCACCACCAGCAGTGCAAACCCCAGGGGGGCTTGGGTGGGTCCGGTGGGTGGGGCGGGTGGCTCCGGGGGTTTTTCCCGCCGCCGCCGCTGGCGGGCCATCGCCTTCAACTCCCCTTCCAGGGGCTGCATCTCGCCGAGACTGGGCAAGGTCATCGACCATTCCCTTGGACGCACCAGGGCAGGCGCGTCGAGAATCTCCTGCAGATCCTTGGCCTGAGCCCGCAAGGTGGCGTCACGACAGGTCCTCAAACTGCGGCAGGTGGCCGCCGCGGCCTGGGTATCCCCGCGGCCCAGCTGAGCCGTAGCCAACAGCAAACGCACCTCTCCACCGAAGGGGGTGGTGACCGAATGGGCCTCCAGCAGAGGTTCCAGGCACTGCTGACAGATGCCGTAGTCGCCCCGTTCCAGGGCAGCCCGTGCACGCAGCAGAAGGGAGTCCTGCTCAGGTCGAGAAGCCACGCGCTCGCTCAGGAGTGGGAGCGTCCCACCACCATGGTGCCGATACCGTCATCGGTGAACACCTCCAGCAGCAGCGCGTGAGGGGTACGCCCATCCACGATGTGGGCCGCCGACACGCCCTGGGCAAGGGCTCGGATGCAGCACTCCGTCTTGGGTGTCATGCCTCCCGCCACCACTCCGCTGGCGATGAGATTGCGGGCCTCCGAGAGGGTCACCGAGCGAATCAGCGACTGCGGATCGTCGCGGTTCTGCAGGATCCCAGGGGTATCGGTGAGCAGGATCAGCTTCTCGGCCTGGAGCGAGGCGGCCAACTCTCCAGCGACGGTATCGGCGTTGATGTTGTGGGCCTGGCCCTGAGCATCAGCCGCGACCGACGAAATCACAGGGATGTAGCCGGCATCCAGCAGAGGGAAGAGCACGGAGGGATCCACCGCGGCCACATCACCCACCAGCCCATTGCTGCCATCGCCGTAGGTGCGCGCCCGCACCAGGCCCCCATCGCTACCGCACAGACCCACGGCCCGGGCCCCGAGGCGATTGAGGCCATTCACGATCTGCTTGTTCACCCGCCCCACCAGCACCATCTCCACCACATCCATGGTTTCGGGAGTGGTGACCCTCAGACCATTGCGGAACTGCGGTTCGATATTCAGCCGCCCTAGCCAGTCGTTGATCTCAGGGCCGCCACCGTGAACCACCACCGGTTTCACACCGACCGAAGCCAGCAGAACCAAATCGCGATACACCGCATCGCGCAGGTTCTCCTGCACCATCGCCGCACCGCCGTACTTGACCACAACCCGGCGCCCGGCAAAGCGCTGGATATAAGGAAGGGCCTCGCTCAGCACGGACACCCTGAGGGTGTCGGCATGGTCGGCATCGGCGGAAATGGAGCTCAAGGGTCGTTCGAGCGGGGGAGTCAAGCAGTCGGTTGAAATCAGGCAGACGCAGAGCTGGATGGCAAGAGCTGCAGCAACACCTCTCCGCGGGTCGGTTCAGACAACTCGGCGCGCAGGCCTTTGTCAAAGAAACGTCCGAGCCGGTCCTGTTTCGCGATCCATTGTTGATAGGGAACCCCCTCACAGCGGAAGCGCAGAGACACGCCGTATCGGCCGTCCGCCGCGAGCTCTTCAACACTGAGCAGCTGAGGAGGGGCATCCTCATCCCAGAGCTTCAAGGTTTCCAACGAGCTCTCCAGATGGGCCTTCTGGCCATAACGCCAGCGGGTCACGTCCTTCACCAGCTTGCGCAAGGTCTGACTAGCTGGAGCCTGGCGCAGGGCCACCGCCTCCGCTGATGCGGGCAACAGGCTGGCCGGGGGCAGCTCAGACGACTTCAGGGCCAGACCGCCCAAAAGGATCGGGATGCCGTAGAAGATCGTGGGCAGGCTGAGGTTTGGGTTGGCGGTGGCATAGCCGACCCAACCGATCACAGACAGAGCCGCACCAGCGATGGTGACTAGGCTGCCGGGGGAAGCGATTGCGAGCATGGCGCCATCTTCGGTCAACGGGGAGCAACCGCCCAACAGCAGCGACAACACGATCAGTACCGAGGCACTGCTGGAGCAGCTGCAGAGCGATCGCCTCTGGTTGCTGCAGCAACTCGATCAGGGGCGTTGGCCAGATCTGCGTCTCGACCTGGCCGCACTGGAGAGAGAACTGGGGCAACTGCTGGAGCAGGCCCAGCAGCGTCTGGGGAGCTGAACTCCCCTGCTCCGAATCAGAAGGGAATCTCGTCCTCGCCTTCCGGTAGATCAGGCACCAAAGGAGCGGTGTTCCAAGTGGGAGGCTGCTGCGTAGCGGCGGGGGCAGCTACTGGGGCTGGCGGGGCGGGATTGCGACTTGGAGCCTGACGTGCGGGAGCAGGGGCCGACATCGCTGGAGCGGCGGAAGCACCGAGGGGGTGGAGGCGCGAGAGAGTGAACTCCGCTCGTTTTTCTTTAACCCCGTCCTGACGGGTCACGGTGTTCATGCGCAAACGCCCCTCCACCATCAGGCGCTGGCCCACCTGAACCCGGTTCTGCAGATCCTGCGCAAGACTTCCCCAACCGACAACCTTCAGCTGGCCCGGAGGATCATCGGGGCGAAGACCATCGAACTGCACAGCCATCTCCGCCACCGGAGTTTGGTTGTCCTGGGTGTAACGCACCTGGGGCGCCTCCAGCACTTCAACCTCCAGCAAGCAATGGTTCACAGGACAGGGAATCGGCAGGGGGCCACATCCTGATGCAAGGGCTGGAATTTCACCAGGGGGGTCCTCCGCCATGAGCGACCTGATCTGGGTGGTGTCTGGAACCGGGGAAGGCCCACCCCTGGCGCGCGAGCTGTTGCGTCGGGGCTGGAGGATCCATGTGAGTGTGGTCACGGCCGAGGCCGCGCGGGCCTACGAAGTGCATCCCCACTGCAGTGTTCAAACCGGTGCCCTGAGCCACGATGGGGCTGTGGATGGGTTGCTGGACACGCTTCAGCCCCACTGGGTGCTCGACTGCACCCATCCCTTTGCCACGGAGATCAGCGCTCGGTTGCAGCGGGTGTGCGGCAGGCGAGCGCAGAACCTGCTCAGCTTGGAACGCTCCTCGCTGCCGAATGACGCCAGAGCGGATCACTCCAGAACGGATCACCCCCTCAGCAGGATCGCGTCACTGGCGGAGCTCAGCAGCGTTCCCCTGAGCAAGGACAGGTTGCTGCTCGCCATTGGCTCCCGGCATCTCGCAGCGGCCCTCCAGGTGAGCCCGGCCCGCGAGAACTTCGCTCGGATCTTGGATCGACCCGAGAGCCTCCAGCAAGCGCTCGCCTCGGGGCTGCGCCCAGAGCGCATCGCCTGCGTGCGGCCAGGGCATCTTCCGGAAGGAGGGCTTGAAACAGCGCTGTGCCAGTTGTGGGGAATCACTGCGGTGCTCTGCCGGCAATCCGGTGGAATCGTGGAGCAGATCTGGCGTGAGCTGGCCAGGCGCGAGGGATTGCATCTGGTTCTGATCAGCCCTCCCAACGCACCAGGGGATCAGGCCTTGCCGCTGCCTGAGCTGTTGGAGAAGCTGGGACATCCAGACGATCCGGCATGACAGAGGACCCAGAAGAACGGGTGATGCTTGCCCTGACGACAGAGGCGAATCGGTCAACGGCGGAAGCCCTGGCCAACACCCTGCTGGAACGGAAGCTGGCGGCCTGCATCGCCCTACAGCCTCAGCGGGCGCTCTATTGGTGGAACGGCGAGCTGCAAACCGCTGAAGAAGTGCAGCTGCTGATCAAGTGCAGTCCAGCACTGGTGGAGGCCCTGAGCGAAGCGGTGCACGCGCTGCACAGCTACGACACACCGGAATGGCTCGTCTGGTCAGCGGAGAGCAGCGCGGGCTACGGCGACTGGATCAGAGGGCTGGCGCACCCAGGTGCTGCTGCACCAGCTGCTTGAGGTCCACTTGGGGGCGAGGACCCAGCTGGGTGACAACCTGGCCAGCGCAGAGCGATCCGATCTGCCCGCAGCGCTCGAGGCTCTCGCCCTGGGTGTAAGCGTGCAGGAAGCCAGCGGCATAGAGATCACCGGCGCCGGTGGTGTCGACCAGGGCACCGAGCTTGAACGGCTCCACCGCATATCGCTCATCTCCACTGAGGATCACCGATCCCAGCTCACTGCGGGTGAGGGCTGCCACGCGGCAGCGGCCACGCACCTGCTCTGCGGCCTCTTCAAAGCTGTTGGCGCGGTAGAGAGAGGTGATCTCCATCTCATTGGCGAAGAGGATGTCGACGTGGCCGTCGACCAAGGCAAGGAAGCTGTCGCGATGGCGCTCAACGCAGAACGCATCGGAGAGGCTTAGAGCCACCTCGGCGCCATTGGCCTTGGCGACTTCAGCAGCAGCGATGAACGCTTGCTTGGCCTCATCGCTGTCCCAGAGATAGCCCTCGAGGTAAAGCACCTTGGCCTGAGCCACCATCTCCAGATCCAGATCACCCGGATCGAGACCCACCGAAGCCCCCAGATAGGTGCACATCGTGCGCTGGGCATCCGCTGACACCAGGATCAAGCAGCGGGCCGTCGAGGCCCCATCCCTGGCGGCAGGAGTCTCGTAGCGGGTTCCTACAGCCCGGATGTCGTGGGCGAAGATCCCACCGAGCTGATCGTCGCGTACGCGGCCGATGAAGCCAGCACGACCCCCCAGTTGAGCGATACCGGCCAGGGTGTTGGCGGCGGAGCCGCCTGAGGTTTCCAGCCCCGGGCCCAGCTGGGCATACAGCGCCTCAGCCTGGGCTTCATCCACCAGAGCCATGGTGCCCTTGGTGAGACCGAAGTTGTCGATCTGGTCGTCGTCAACGTGCACCAGCACGTCAACGATGGCGTTGCCGATGCCGACAACATCAAGGGTTTTGCGATCAGGCATGGTGATTAGCGGCTGAGGAGAGCCCGCTTCGGACCATGGATCGGATCTTCGACAACGATGGTCTGATCGCGATCGGCACCAAGGGAGACGATGGCGATCGGCACTTCCATCAGTTCAGCCAGGAAGCGCAGGTAGCTCATCGCCGTCGGCGGAAGATCGTCGAGAGCACGGCAATCCGCCGTCGAGGTCTGCCAACCGGGCAGGGTCTCGAAGATGGGCTTGCAGCGGGCGAAATCTTCGGCGGAGCCAGGGAAGTGGTCGATGCGTTGGCCATCCAGCTCGTAGGCCACACACACCTGAATCTCGTCGAGCTCATCGAGCACATCGAGCTTGGTGATCGCGAGACAGTCGAGGCCATTGACCTCAACGGCATAGCGACCGATCACGCCATCGAACCAACCGCAACGGCGACGGCGACCGGTGGTCGTACCAAATTCACCGCCGCGATCGCAGAGATGGTCATTGAGACTTCCTTCCAGCTCGGTGGGGAAGGGTCCCTCACCCACGCGCGTCGTGTAGGCCTTGGCGACACCGATCACCCGGTCAATCAGCGTGGGGCCGACACCGGCGCCAATGCAGGCACCGCCACTGACGGGATTGGAGGAGGTGACGTAGGGATAGGTGCCGTGATCAAGATCCAGCAAGGTGCCTTGAGCGCCTTCAAACAGGATGTTTTTCTTGGCCTTGGCAGCCTGATGAATGGCTCGGGTGCAATCCACCACGTGGGGGGCCAGCCGCTTCCCATAGGCCACGTAGTCAGCGACGACCGCTTCGAAGTCGAGTGGTTCAAGGCCGTAGACCTTCTGGAGAATCTCGTTCTTCTCCTCCAGGGGACCAGCAAGGCGGTCACGCAGCCGCGCCTCATCCAGCAGATCAATGATGCGGATGCCGTTGCGCTGAGATTTGTCGGCGTAGGTCGGACCAATCCCTCGACCAGTCGTGCCGATGCGCTGATCACCGCGGCGCTGCTCCATCGCCTGATCCAGCAGACGGTGGTAGGGCATCGTCACGTGGGCCGTGGCTGCCAGGCGCAGGCCATCCACAGCAATGCCGTTCTCCGCAAGCATGTCGAGCTCGCCGAGCATCACCTTGGGATCCACAACAGTGCCCGCACCAATCAGGCAGACCGTTTCGGGATAGAGGATGCCCGATGGGATCAGGTGCAACTTGAGCACCTTGTCGTCAACAACGATCGTGTGCCCGGCGTTGACTCCACCCTGATAGCGGACAACGACGTCGGCAGAACGGCTCAGCAGATCGGTGATCTTGCCCTTCCCCTCGTCACCCCACTGCGCACCGATGACGACAACGTTGGCCAAGGACACAGCGGCCCGTAGCCGCTTTCAAGCACAAACATCAAGGATCTCAGATGAGGTGACCCTCCGTCAAAACATTCCTGAAAAGACAAGAAAAAAGCGGCCTTTCGGCCGCGTTCCAGAAGGTGCAAGCAGGGGAAGACCGATCAGGCGCCGCGAACCACGCCGGTCTCCGCCTTCTTGAGCTCTTTGTTCAGTCGTTCCTTAAGGGCATCGGGAACGGGGCGATTGGGGTAGTTGGCGTAGTGACCAGCCAGGGAATTCAGGGCGGTCTGCATGGTGGTGAAGGAGGCCAGTCCATTCACCTGGCGCTGGGGCCGGTAGCGGGCCATGTAGTCGTTGATCAGGGCCCGTGCCGAGGTTTCAGCCTCCGAGCGATCGGGGGCATCGGCACTGATGGCAATGGTGGCCATCAGCTGATCGGCCACTTTGACGGTGTCTTCCACATAGTTGCCGGTGAGCGGGCCTCCGTCGCCGGAGCAGGCGGTGACGAGCAGGCTCAGGCAGAGGCAAACCGCGAGCACGGCTGCCTTGATGCGACGCCAACCAGCAGCCATGGGAATTGTTGCAAGACCGGGCAGATCCTAGGGGCCTGAAGCCTCGAGCAAACCCGAACGCTCCGGCAGCAAACGTGCCAGGAGCGTCTCCTGCAGCGTGTTAGCGGGAAACTCGCGCTTCTCGCCAGTGGCCCTCTCCACCAGCTCAACCACACCTGATGCGGCACCACGGCCCACCACAACGCGCCAGGGAATCCCCAGCAGATCAGCATCTTTGAACTTCACACCGGCTCGCTCGCTGCGGTCATCGAGCAACACATCCACCCCCGCTGACTGAAGCTCGGCGTAAAGCTGCTCGCCCAACTGGTTCTGATGCTCTTCAGCCACGTTGGCGATCACCACGATCACCTCATAGGGGGCAATCGCCGTAGGCCAGCAGATGCCGTTGGCATCGTGATGCTGTTCCACCGCCGCCTGGGCAAGGCGCGACACACCGATGCCGTAACAGCCCATCCACAGCGGCTCCTCCTGACCGGCTTCGTTGGTGAAGGTGGCCTCCAGTGCAGCGGAATACTTCCGCCCGAGCTGGAAGATGTGTCCGACTTCGATGCCGCGACTGGCCTCCAGCAACTGAGTGGAGTCGTGCTGGCAGCGATCGCCCGGTTGGGCCGAACGCAGATCCAGACTCTCAGGGGCTGGGCCAATCCCTCCCCAAGCGGCGGCGACGAGATGGGTGTCACCGCAGTTGCCCCCACACACAAAAGTCTCCAGGGCGGTGGCGGTCCCATCCGCTAAGCGCAGGAAGCGAGGGGTCCAGCTCGCGGCACCGGAGAGCACCGCATCGCTGAGGTGGGGCCCCATGAAGCCAAACGGCAGGGGGGCGAGACCTTCACGGTTGGCGGCCTCGGCCGTCAGCGGTGCGATGTCGAGCAGGGTGCCGTGCTCAGCCGAGCAGCGGGCGCTCACCGCATTAGCGAGCTTCACCTCATTGAGCTGTTGATCCCCCCGAAGGCTGATCAATAGAGGCTGCAGACAACCATCTTCAAAGCGGGCCAGCAGCGCCAAGACCTTCACGGTCTGGCTTGGATCAAACCCATGGGCAGAGCAGAGTTGCTCGATGCTGGTTTGCCCCGGAGTGGCGAGGGGCTCACCACTGCCGCCCGCTCGGGGGCCTCCGGCCAACGGCACGGGGTCCGCAGGGCGGGAGACCGCCCGCTCCTGGTTGGCGGCATAGCGACGGTCAGAGCTGGCCAGGATCAGGTCTTCGCCGGCATCCGCAGTGACCATGAATTCCTGGCTGGCGGAGCCGCCGATGGCCCCGCTGTCGGCCTCCACCGCCACCGCCCGCAGGCCGCAGCGGCTGAAAATGCGGCGGTAGGCCTGGTCCATTGCGCCATAGGTCTGCTTCAGGCAGGCCTCATCGGCGTGGAAGGAGTAGGCGTCTTTCATGATGAATTCACGCCCCCGCATCAGACCAAAGCGCGGCCGGATCTCATCGCGGAATTTGGTCTGGATTTGGTAGAGATTCACCGGCAGCTGCCGGTAGGAGCGCAGCAGATCCCCGGCCAAAGCCGTGATCACCTCCTCATGGGTAGGGCCCAGACCCAGCTCTCGGCCCTGGCGATCCTCGAGGTGAAACATGATCCCCTCGCCATCGGTGTAGCCCGCCCAGCGCCCACTGCGCTGCCACAGTTCTGCCGGCTGGAGCTGGGGCAACAGGGTTTCCAGGGCCCCAGTGGCATTGAGCTCCTCGCGCACGATGGTGGAGATCTTCTGCAACACCCGCCAGAGCAGGGGCAGGTAGGCATAGATGCCACTCCCGACCCGTCGGATGTAGCCGGCCCGCAGCAGGAGCTTGTGGGAAGGAATCTCCGCTTCAGCCGGGTCATCCCGCAGCGTCACCAGCATCAGGCGGGAGACGCGCATGGGACCATCCAATACAGAGGGCGGAAGCTACCACCAGGCTGTTGACGACCCGAACACGCGACCAACGGGCGTCGCAACCGCTTGAGAAAGCGCCACAGGACAGCCTGAAAAGCAGAAAGAATTCCAGTTCAGGAGAGGAAAGCCTGCTAGCTTCCGATCAATTCCAAGCTGTCGCAACCTCGTCTCATGCACCCCCATTCGTTTGCTGCTGGAATGGGTCAGGGGACAGGCGGTTTTACCGGCAATGGCGCAGATCCTTCCGCAGAACTTGCGGCCAATTGCTCCGAGCAGGCTGAGAACCTCATCGGCATTGATGAAGTTCAACGTTCCCTGAACCGCTCGCGCGCCTCGGTCTACCGCTACACCAACACCGACCCACGCAATCTCAATCCTCCCTTTAATCCCCGCAAGCTCAATCCCGAATACCGCAGCGACCAGAAAGAGCCCCTGATGTTCCACCCGAATGAGGTGGCTCGCTTTGCCAGGGATGTCCTCCGCATTAAGGAGGTCACCGTTGAGGTGTTGAATTCGCCCTCCACCGCGACCCAACAACTGCTGGGCTCGATTCTTGAGGAGCTGCGCTCCATTCGAGAACTGCTGGATAGCAACACCATCAGCCCGACCCAACTGGACACCCGGCGGGAGCAGCATGATCAGGCCCGCCCGGCGGCCTGAACCAGCCCAGCTTCAAGCCGCAACGCTGTTGTGGCTGGCTCGAATGTCAGGATGATGAGCTACATCAACTGAATTTGGGTTTTCAGTTCAAAACCCTCCATGGATTCCGACCCCCCTCCCCGAACCAGCGGATCTGCTCTCGCCCCCAAAGACCTGGACAGCAGTCCGGCAGCGAACAGCCGATCCAGCGACCTTCAGAGCGACCGCCAGAACGACCTTCAGAGCGATCGTCAAACCGACAGCGGCGATGAACCCTTCAGTTCAAGCCTGATCTTTGACACAGCAGCCCCACTGTTGGGTTTTGTCCTGGCGGTCTGCACACTGGTGATTCCACTGGGCAGCGTCATCAGCGGTCGCCCCCAGCCCTCCACTTCCCCAGCGCCCCAGAGCCAACCCCCCGATGGACTTGCGCAGTCTCCAGGCCTCTCCGGAGCCAGGGCTGGTGAACCTGGTGGTCGAGATTCCAGCGGGAAGCAGCAATAAATACGAATACAACGACAAGGCCGGTGTAATGGCCCTCGACCGGGTGCTGCATTCCTCGGTGCGCTACCCCTTCGACTACGGCTTTATTCCCAACACCCTGGCGGAAGACGGAGCCCCCCTGGATGCGCTGGTGATCATGCAGGAGCCCACCTTTGCCGGATGCCTGATTCGCGCCCGCCCCATCGGCATCCTTGACATGCTCGACTGCGGAGCCCGAGACGGAAAGCTGCTCTGCGTGCCAGAGGCTGATCCACGCCAGCGCAGTCTTAAGAGCATCCGGCAGATCGCTCCCAATCAACTGGAGGAGGTGGCGGAATTCTTCCGCACCTACAAGAGCCTCGAGGGGCGTGTGGTGGAAATTCTGGGCTGGCTGGATGCCGACCAAGCCCCAGCCCTGGTGGAGCGTTGCATCCAGGCTGCAGAGCGCAACCGGGACTAAGCCCGCTTCTGCAGCAGGAACCCCTCAAAACCAAGGGCCTGAAAAATCCGAGCCGGATCGCCAAATCCGGCCGCATTGACGAGACTGGTCAAGCGGGCCAAACCAATCGGATGCAAGCCCTGGCTGGCTCCAACAGCCGCAGAAGCCTCCAGGCCACTGGCGGCCTGGAACGCCAACCAGGCGGCATCCAGCTGGGGCTCCAAGGAACTGAGAGCACTGCGCATCAGATCCACCAGGACCAACTGGGCGCCGGGCTTGAGGCTGCGGGCCAAGGCGGTCAAGAAGGCCAGCTTGCTGCCGTCGTCTGGGAGCGACTGGAGCACCAGCACTGAGAGAGCTCCGCAGAAGCGACCCTCCATGCCCGGCAGATCCAGAAGATCTTCCACGGTGGACTGCTGCCAGAACACGGTGGCTGAGGTTTGGGCCGCGCTCAGGCGCTGACGGGATTCCGCCAGCATCTCCGCACTGGGATCCAAGGCGGTGAGCTTCCAATCAGGCCGCTGTGCCACCGCCTCCAACAGCTCAGCACCGGTGCCGCATCCAGCCACCAACACATCGGATCCGGTCTGGCGCGCTTCCGGAGAACAACTGAGCAAGGCCACCGCCAGGCGGGCCAGGCTTCCATAGCCGGGGATCACCTGGCTTTGAAGCCGGTCATAGCCAGTGGGAGTGCCAGCTGGATCCACCGAATTCCGATGCCGCAACGTCAATGCTAGGGAGATCGCCGCGACACACCACGATTCAATTGGTGTCGGCTGGGGGATTGGCTTTCAACAAACGGCATCGGCCAGGTAAGTTTGTCGGCGCCGAAGATCCCCGCCCGACCGTGCCCACCATCCGTTTCGAACAGGAAGGCCAGCAGGTCGGTTGCATCGAAGGTGCCAACCTCCGCAAAGCAGCACTCGACGCTGGGATCAACCCCTACAAAGGCCTGAACAACCTCAACAACTGCGGCGGTGTCGGCCAGTGCGGCACCTGTGTTGTTGAAGTGGTGGAGGGCATGCAGAACCTCTCCCCCCGCAGCGATGTCGAGCAGGTTTACCTGGCCGATCGCCCCGCCAACTACCGCCTCAGCTGCCGCACCAGCGTGAATGGTGACGTGACCGTTCGCACCCGTCCCCAGGGCGGCGCCGGGGCGGGCTCCAACAGCCTGGTGGGTGCCATCAAGAACCTGCTCGGCAAGTGAGCCAGGGGCTCCGGATTTACAGCTATCCCCAGTGCGGCACCTGCCGCAAAGCCCTGCAATGGCTTGCCCAGCAGGGCTTTTCTGTGGCTGCCGGCAATCTCGATCTCATCGACATCACCACCACACCCCCCAGCCTGGCGGAGCTCAAGCTGGCGTTCAACAGCCTGGGCCGCCAACGCCTGTTCAACACCAGTGGGCAGAGCTACCGAGCCCTGGGTTCAGCGGCGGTGAAGGCCATGGACGATGCACAGGCTCTGCAAGCCCTCGCCGCCGACGGCAAGCTGATCAAGCGCCCCTTCGTGATCACTGGCGCTGGAGCAGCTCTAGTGGGGTTCAAGCAGGAGGAGTGGCAGACGGCTCTGGGGGCGTAAGGCTCGAGGGCACCGTGAGCTGATCCAGTTCCTCCATCAGTGCACCGATGCCGGCGCGGTTCATCTGGGCGAGGTAGTTGAGCTTCAACTGCTGCAGCAATCCGCAAAGCAGCAGCTGCGAGCGCTCCAGGGTGTCTCCCCGCTCCAGAGCGGCAGCCAACTCCTCCAAGAAGCGATCGCCGAACCGTTGCAGCAGAGCCGCCTGGCGTTCATCGCTTTCCGCCAGCCGTTCGGCTGTGCCCCGGGAGAGTTCCACCAGGCTGTCCACCATCCCGGCACTCAACTGACGCGCCACAACGGCCGGAACCACCGCGGCGCCAGGCACCTCCCGCAGGCTTTGCTCTAGGGCGTGGCCGAGCATCGATTGAAGTTCTGGGGTCAGGCGCGGGGTGACCTGACCGAGCACCATCGGGCCCCACAACCGCAACAGACCCAGCAGGGGTTGCTCAGACTCGGCCCGCACCGCATTGACGCTCTGATGGCTGCGCAGACCACGGATCATCCGCGGCCACTGGGGCGAACGAATCAACGACTGGGTGCCATCCACCAGCTGCAAAGCCAACACCTCAAACAGCTCCAACGCCAACAGAGACACAACACCTCGGCTGATCACCGCCCGCAGGGGTTCCACATCGATCAAGTCGGCCTGAGAGAGACGCTCCACCACCGGAGCAATCCGCAGCCAACGCCAGAAGGGAAGCAGCAGGGGAAGATCGATCCAACGCCGCAGAACGGCATCGCGCCAGCGCAAGCCCGGAAAACGACGGCGCAGGCGCAGCACCCGCAGCAGGATGTCGAGGGCAAAAACGCTCTGGAACAGCAGCAGGTCGTAGCGCCAGAAATGATCTGTGGGTCGGCCGTTCTCATCGATCGATCGCCAGTAGCTGGTGGCCACCAGAGGCAAGATCTGCTGCTGCCAGAACTGACGCTCCTCGGCCCAGCCTGTGCGGCTCAACCAGCCAGTGCTCAGCAGCACCTCGGCCGACTGCTTGGCGGAATCGAGACCCGCGCGCTGGCGCAAACGGTTTTTGAGTTTTTCAAGAGTGCCGCTGTTTCCTGAGGCCGCGAAGGGGTTTTCGTTGATCAGCGCCAGGGTTAAGTCCAACTGACGGCGTCGCTGGGCCTCGGTCGTCGCCAGTGGGGCCTTGGCACTCAGGGCTCGATCCAGGTCTTGAAAGTGCCGGAGATAGGCCTGGGTTTCCCGATGGGGTTCGATCCCCTTCACCGGGTCATAGAGCGGGGTGATGTCCGGCAGAACCGTCAGGGGCACCACCAATGGCACCTGGGGCAGAGGCGTGAGATTCCTCTGCAACCAAAAGGTGCGAAAAGGGACATAGGTGATGTCAAACGCCACCCAGACCAGATTCGCCGCAGCCCAGATCGCAATGGCTCGATCCCACAGCAACCAGGAGCGCGAGGCCGCTGTTCTCTGAACCGACAACCAACGCGGACGAACCATCAAGGGGGCAGACGGACCGCTCTAATCTTCCCTAGCCAAACCCCTTGCTGGCAGCCCCGTCCTTGTCCTCGCACGATCCGTCACCGGCCACCAGCAACCAACCAAACGAAAGCCCCTGGGTGTTTTGGAGGGGTGTGCTGATCACCCTGGGTGTGGCTCTGGGCGTGCGGCAATACGTGCTGGAGGCCCGCTACATCCCCTCCGGCTCCATGCTTCCGGGGCTGCAGCTGCAGGATCGCCTCCTGGTGGAGAAGCTCTCACTGCGCAGCCGCGCCCCGCGGCGGGGAGAGATTGTGGTTTTCCATGCACCGCACCACTTCGACCCCGTGCTGAGCAGCGATCAAAAGGCCGGCCCCCTGACCTGTCTTCTGGTCAATCTGCCGATCATCAACGGCATCCCCGGCCTGCAGAACCCCGCCTGTGATGCCTACATCAAACGGGTTGTGGCCGTGGCCGGTGATCGTGTGGTGGTCAACCCACGCGGTGAGGTGACTGTCAACGGTGTGGCCCTCAAGGAGCCCTATGTGCAGAACTACTGCCCGGTCGATGCCATCGGCATGGGGCCCTGCCGCACCCTGAACACCGTGGTGCCTACCGGTCACGTTCTGGTGCTGGGGGACAACCGAGCCAACAGCTGGGATGGTCGCTTCTGGCCCGGTGGACCGTTCCTTCCGGAGAAGGAAATCATCGGCCGGGCCTTCTGGCGCTTCTGGCCCCCCGGCACCGCCGGTGAACTCAAAACTGGGGATCCCCTGCAGAGCCCCAACGCCAAAGCCCAGGGTTGAGGCCGGCAGCGATCACCTGACCGGTCAGAACCAAACGCCCATAGGGCTGGTTCGCAGCCAGGGGAGCTTCAGGGTCAGCGGCGGCGGACCATCGCTTGGCTGGATCAAACAGCAACCAGTGCTGGCTGCCCAGCTGCAGCCGCGGTGGGGGCAAGTTCAACAGAGCCGCCGGAGCAAAGCAGAGGACCTGCCACAGGGCTTGGATGCTCCAGCCCTCAGCAACCACCAACTCCTGCCAGAGCGACGGCAACACAAAGCGATGCCCCGCGACACCCGGCTTGCGTTGATCGAGGGGCAGCAGCTGCTCCTCTGGATCCAGGGCCTGGTGATGCACTGCCACAGCCTGGATCAGCCCCTCCGCGAGGGCCTGCTTCAGGGCGCGGCGATCAGCCGGAGTTCCCAGGGGCGGACGCATCCTCCAACCCTCCGCCACAGGATCGAGTGTCGCGGTGTCCGCCAACAGATGCCACCAGCAGACCGTGGCTTCAGGGCGCTGGCCATGGCCGAGCTGGCCGAGCTGATCGACCGCGGCCTCCGTGGACAGGTTCATCAGCTGCAGACGGCACTGGGGATGGCGCTCAGCCAGGGACAGCAGGTTCTGCAGCGGAATGCTCTCGCTCGTGGGGGGATCCATGGGCCACCCCGCCCTCAGGGCATCGACCCCCTCCCGCACAAAACCGTCCTGGGCCAAACGGGAATCCCGAGCCGCCAACAGAACGGGCGCCTGCCCCATCTCAGCCAGACTGAGACCCCGCTCCAGCAACGCCAGGCTCGGCAGTTCATCACCATCCGCCAGGCCAATCGCTCCGGCAGCGAGCTGATCGGCGTGGGGAGCCAACTCACGCCCCTCACCCCCGCGGCTGAAGCTCCCCCACCACAACACCTGCAGATCGCTCTGCAGCTTTGCCGGCTGCAGCTGCTCGGCGGTATCGCGCCAACGGATCGCCTCGGGTAAGAGAGCCACAGCGCCATAGCCGGCGGCAATGGCTGAGCGCTCCAGAGAGACCAGCGTCTCCGCGACTCCGCTCTGGGGGTCGCGCAGAACGGAATGGGGGTCCACCAAAGCTGGAGCCAGCAGAAGCTCTGATGCCGGCAATACAGGGACACCCTCGGCCTGGGCCGCCGCCACGCAAGATTCACCGATGGCCGTGATGCGTCCCTGATCGAGACGAACATCGGTCCGCCTTGGATCCTGGGAGGGTCCCTCCAGCAACAGCACCTGTTGGAGCACCAGCGGCTGGCGGGGACTGATCGTCATCGCAACTCTTGGGGACCGACGTCAGAGCGCACCGGCGGCGGTGCGATCCAGAACACCCCCAAGATGGGCGGTTTGG
>Ga0194134_10000858_pt1 | contig 44698 bp, 33 predicted proteins | sample TA2KigOff0mmetaG_FD_148602 | JGI IMG/M metagenome (GOLD analysis project Ga0194134, IMG submission 148602) | Freshwater microbial communities from Lake Tanganyika, Tanzania - TA2015056 Kigoma Offshore 0m | ecosystem: Environmental > Aquatic > Freshwater > Lake | place: Tanzania: Lake Tanganyika... | reverse complement strand
CCGCCGACTCACGAAGTTCCTGCGCTGTGGCGGCGTCAACTTTGGGGGCGTTCTTCGGCCCAACCGTCATCCCAGCCCGAACCTGCTGTGCGGAGACGGGTGAGGCGAACGTGACAAACAGCGCAGCCAGTGCGGTGCACGACAACAGCAGTGGAAACTTTCTCATGGATGGCCTGTCAATCAAATCAACAACGAGCCTCCGACACGGTCAACGGGACCGTGAACAGAGGGAACACCTGAATGGAAAAAGCATACCAACTGAGATACGAGTCGGCTGCAGATACGGCACCGCGATGCGTGCAATTATCTGCCAGAAAATGCCTTATTCAGGAGGCGCGCCCCGATGTCCCGGCGGAAGAATCCACCCTCGAAACGGATCGATTCCGCAAGCGCGGTCGCCTTTGCACAGGCATCAGCGAGATCATTTCCGAGGCAGGTTGCCCCAGCTACGCGCCCACCTGCCGTGAGGATTTGCCCCGACTTGTCGGCCTGCGTTCCAGCCTGAAAAACTATGCCGTGGTCCGCCGATGGTGGGAGAACGGCAGTGAGCCCATCGATTCGATCGCCCTTGCGGACCGACGATGGATAGCCAGCGCTGCAAACCACAACGCAGCAGGCGGGGCGCGGGTCGAACGAGAACTGAGCCTCCGCGAGCCTCCCCTGTGTCGTCAGCCAGAGTGTTTCCAGAAGATCTCCCTGGAAGCGCGCCAGAAGTACCTGAGTCTCCGGATCTCCGAATCTGCAGTTGAACTCCAGCACCTTTGGGCCCGCCGGCGTCAGCATAAGCCCTGCGAACAGCACGCCACGGTACTCGACCCCTTGGCGACGAAGTCCATCGACCGCTGGAACGAAGACATCCCGTGCAACCGCCTTCAATTCCTCATCGCCAAGCAGCGGCGTTGGGCAAATCGTCCCCATGCCGCCTGTATTGGGGCCCTTGTCGCCCTCGCCCACTTGCTTGTGATCCTGCACCGTGTCGAGCAGCGTGATCGTTCGCCCGTCCACGAGTGCGAGGACAGAGACTTCCTGCCCCTCGAGTCGCTCTTCGATCACCACGGTCTGGCCCGCATCCCCAAACTGTTTCGCATCCATGCACGCACGGACAGCGGCAATCGCTTCCGCGCGCGTCTCGCACACGCTGACGCCCTTGCCTGCACACAAACCTGCCGCCTTCACAACGCAGGGTTCATCGCGCTCCGTCACGTACGCAAGCGCCGCTTCGAGCGATGTGAACGTCCGGCCCTCGGCAGTGGGGATCGATGTTTGGCGCATCAGGGTCTTGGAGAACGCCTTGTCCGACTCGATGCGCGCAGCCGCCTTGACGGGACCAAAGACGGGGCGATGCGGGGCAGCGAGTCGATCCGCGATGCCTTCGGCGAGCGGAACCTCAGGCCCGACGATCACGAGCCCGATCTTCTCGCGCTCGAACCAGCGCTCGAGTTGGAACATCTTCCGCGGACCGAGGTCCTCGGTACAGGGCGCTCCGAGGGCGAGCAGGCCAGGATGCGCGGTGGATTCAACGAAAAGTTTGCCGAGTCGCGGCGACTGCGACAACCTCCACGCGAGCGCGTGTTCGCGCCCGCCCGATCCGATCAGCAGAACATTCAGGCGTTCTGGAATGGGCTGCGCGGGCGTGTCGGTCATGTGCTGAGCGCAGCGAACTCAAGATCGTGTGCCTCGGCGACGGGCTTGTTCACGAGCGTGCCGCGGGTGGTATTGATGCAGTTTGCGAAGTGGTGATCCATCCGCGCCAGTTGATCTGCGCCGAATCTCGCAAGTTTCAATGCCCACGGCAGCGTGGCGTTCGTCAGAGCCTGCGTCGATGTTCGGGCGACTGCACCTGGCATGTTTCCGACGCAGTAGTGCACGACGCCCTCGACCGTGTACACGGGATTTCGGTGTGTGGTGACCTTCGCCGTCTCGACGCAGCCGCCCTGATCGATCGCAACATCGACAATCACGGAGCCAGGGCGAATGTGCTTCAGATCATCGCGCCGAATCAGCTTTGGTGCGCGTGCGCCCGGCAGCAGCACGGCGCCCACGATCAGATCGGCCCATGCCAAGCGCTCACGGATCGCCTGGGGATCGGAGTAGATCGTGTGGACATTCTCCGGCATGAACTCGTCAAGCGCGCGCAGGCGATCGAGGTTGATATCGGCGATCACGACATCCGCGCCGAGACCCGCAGCCATTCGCGCAGCGCAAGTGCCCACGACTCCACCGCCGATCACCAGCACATTCCCCGGCGCGACGCCGGGGACGCCACCGAGCAGGACGCCCGAGCCACCCCACGGGCGCTCGAGATACTTCGCGCCTTCTTGGATCGAAAGCTTGCCCGCCACTTCGCTCATGGGTGTCAGAAGCGGTAGCCGCCCCTCATCATCGGTGAGCGTCTCGTATGCGCAAGCGATGCACTTCGATTCAAGACAGCCGATGGTCAGTTCGCGGTCGGCCGCGAAGTGGAAATACGTAAACACGATCTGATCCGCCTTGATCATTGGGATTTCAGCGGGTTGGGGTTCTTTGACCTTCACGATCATCTGCGATCGTTCCCAGACATCCGACGCTTTCGGAAGCAGCGTGGCCCCCGCGCTGACATACTGCTCGTCCGTGAATCCGCTGCCCAATCCTGCGCCAGACTGCACAAACACGGAGTGTCCGTCGCGCACAAGCATCTCGACGCCAACGGGGCGCATGCCGACACGAAACTCATCCGTCTTGACCTCTGTTGGAACGCCGACAATCATGTTCTGGACTCCTCAATTCGATTGGGGAAGGTTGTGCAGGGAAGCCATGATTGTAGCGATCGAGACGCAAATGACCTGCTACCCTCTACGCTTCATGATGCGGCCTTTGACTCTGACCCTCTCTCGGTGGATGCTGCGTGTCGGTGCCATGTTGGCCTGCGTCGTCGTTTCGGCGACTGCCTCGGGTGAGGACGCCACGCTCGTGGAGCAACTCAACAAGCCGCTCGCCGATACCGCGGAAAAGGACCGCAGTGCACCTCTGGTTTTTGCTGCGTTCACTCGGATGACCCCACCCCCGCAGATCGCGGGCGAGGATTTGTCCCAAGCCACCGTCTGGCCGTCGATGGACGGCTGGAAGGAAGTCGCAGCGTGGGCAAAGGCGAATGCGCCGCTGGGCGAGGCCCTCGTCAAGGCGCAGTCGGCGGGTCTCCTCGGGCTTCCTTACGGCACCAAGAAGTCCGATCCCAAATGGGTGCAGTCTGGTGCGGTGATCGAGGTCAGCGATCTCGAGGGCGGGCCGCCCGTGCAGTTCAACTACTTCCGAGTTGTCCGCACCATCGGCGCCTACGCGACGGCCGAGATGTACCGACTCGGCCAGGAAAAGGACTTTGACGGCGCATTCAACATTGGCATCGCGTACGCGCGATTTCTTCGGCAGGTGTGCGAGCAGTCGATGTTGCAGGAGAAGGTCTTTGGCCTCCAGAACCTCTCCGAGTGCATGACGGTGCACCGTGACTTCATGTGGACGTTCCTGGATCAGATCCCGGTCTCGGTTCTGCAGCGCGTGGCGATGAAGGAGTATGTATTCCTCAAGCCATCCGACAATGAGCGCATGCGCCGCCTGCAGTTGCCTGAGGGTGACAGCATTGTGGTGGCGCGTGTGCTCGAGAAGGTGCTCGGAAGCGGGTCGATCGATAGTGAGCGCTTTGCGGATCTGATGGCGTCGCAAGATGCTGGCGGCGATGATTTGAGCGCGTTCGGGAGTCATGAGCTCTGGCGGCGCGTCGGTGAAGTGCATGGATCCTTCGATGCAAGCAAGGAGCGACTCGCCGACATCTACGACGACTGGTGGCGCCGCTGGAAGTTGCGCGCCAACTCACCGATGCAAAAGGTGAAGACACAGCTGGCAGCAACAAACCCGCTGAAGTACCGCGTTGTGGTGGATCTGGTGGGTGATGTGACCGTGGCGTTTGTATGGCGAAACGTGACCATCGCAGAGATCAATGGAACCGTTGTCGCAGCCGGTCTCTGTGCTGCTTACCGAGACTCAAAGAACACATGGCCAAAGGATGTGCAGCGTGCCTATGCGACCTACATGCCCAAGCGGTCGAACTTCGATCCGTTCGCGAAGATCGTGGAGGGCGTGAAGCGCTCCTACCCAATGGAGTACCGCACGCTCGCGCAGCGTCTCGCGATCGATTCACCCTACGGGCGCGTGTGGGCAACGGGTTGCATTCTGCTGTCGGTCGGGAAGAATGCCGAGGATGACGGTGGAGCAACGCACTCCGTTGACGGGAGCACGGGCGATCTTGTGCTGTGGCCACCTGTTCGTGCGCTTGCTCGGAAGGAAGGACTTCTGAAATGAGCGCACAAGCCACTGAACGGATCGTGATCATCGGGTCGGGACCCGCAGGTTGGACGGCGGCGATTTATGCCGCCCGTGCGAATCTGAATCCGCTGTGCATCGTCGGCGTTCCGCGAACGGATCCTGCTCCGGTACTGCCGGGTGGTCAATTGATGCTGACGACAGAAGTGGAAAACTATCCAGGATTCCCGAGCGGCATCACCGGGCCGGAACTGATGGAGCATTTTCGCGCACAAGCGATTCGGTTTGGCGCGCGCGTGCTTGACGAGGACGTGGCCTCGTGTGACTTTTCAAAGCGGCCTTTCCATCTGACGCTTGCAGGCGGTCAGCGGGTGGAGGCTCGGGGCGTGATCATCGCCACAGGTGCAGTCGCCAACTGGCTCGGTGTGCCGAACGAACTTCGGTTGGCACAAAGCGGGGGTGGTGTGAGCGCATGCGCGGTGTGCGATGGAGCGCTGCCCGTGTACAGAGGGAAGGAACTGGGTGTCGTGGGTGGTGGGGACACGGCGATGGAGGAAGCGATTTATCTCACCAAGTTCGCCTCGAAGGTGCACATTATCCATCGTCGGGATTCGTTCCGCGCATCGAAGGCAATGCAGGATCGGCTGCTCTCGATGCCGAATGCCGTGGCGGTGTGGAACAGTCGCGTGGTGGAGGTTCTCGGCGGCGACCGCATTGAGGGTGTTGTGCTTGAGGACACGGTGACGGGCGCACGGCGCAACCTTGCGCTCGGCGGGCTGTTCATCGCCATCGGACACTCACCAGCGACCAGCTTCCTGCAATCGAGTGGTGTGGAACTCGATGACAAGGGGTATGTCGCACTCCGAACGCGATCAAGCACGACAAACATCGAGGGTGTTTTTGCCGCCGGCGATGTCGCGGATCCGCACTATCGGCAGGCGATCACCGCTGCGGGCATGGGCTGCCAAGCCGCGCTCGAGTGTGAGCGGTGGTTGGCTGCATCGGGCGTTCACTGAACTCTGACGACTGGCAGGGCGATTCGCCTCCGTCGTTACGGAGGCACTGCCGCTGGCAGCGCACTTCGCACACTCAGTTCGCGAAGCTGTTCGGCACTGATCGGGCTTGGCGCCTCGATCATCAGATCTGCACCTGACTGCGTCTTGGGGAATGCGATGACATCGCGAATGTTGTCCGTACCCACGACATGCATCACGAGACGGTCCAGTCCGAACGCCATGCCGCCGTGTGGCGGCGCGCCGTGCCGAAGCGCGGACAGCAGGAATCCGAACTTGGATTGCGCCTCCTCGGGACTGAGGCCGATCAGATTGAAGACGCGCTGCTGCACATCCATGCGGTGGATTCGGATCGAGCCGCCCGCAATTTCGCTTCCATTGAGCACAAGGTCGTATCCCGCACTCAGACACGCGCCAGGATCGCTCTCGAGAATCGGGAACTGATCCGGGTTCGGGCTGGTGAACGGATGATGGAGCGCGACCCAGCGACGGTTCTCGTGATCCCAGTCGAACATGGGGAAGTCCACCACCCAGAGAAAGTTCCATCCATCTTTGGGAATCAGGCCGAGATCTGCTGCCACGCGCAGGCGCAGTTCGCCCATTGTTTTTGTGGCGATTTCCCACGTATCGCATGCAAACAGCAGTGCATCGCCCACTTCAAGTCCGACCCGCGCGGCAAGTTCATCCTTGATCGGCTCGAGGAACTTCGCGATGCCTGTCTCCAGTCCTGCCGCGGTGCGCTTGACCACGGGTACGCCGCCCGCACGGAATGTTCGAACCCACTCGGTGTACCCATCGGTGAGTTTGCGCGTCAACTTCTCTGCGCCGCCGGGCACGCGAATGCACTTGACGACGCCGCTGCGCCCCGCGGGACTTCGCTTGGCGAGCGCCTCTTGGAAAACTTTGAAATCGCACTTCGCGGCGAGGTCGCTGATGTCCTCAATCGGCAGCCCAAAGCGCGTGTCGGGGCGATCGATGCCATACCGCTCCATCGCCTCGGTCCATGTCATGCGAGGGATTTCACCGATGTCCTGCCCGAACAGCTCTTTCCACAAGCCGCGCGTGAAGCCGCTCATCATGTGGATCACATCGTCGCGGTCCACGAAGGACATTTCGAGATCAATCTGGCTGAACTCCGCCTGCCGATCCGCGCGCGGATCTTCGTCGCGCAGGCAGCGGCAAATCTGCAGGTAGCGGTCACACCCCGCGACCATCAGGATCTGCTTGAAAAGCTGCGGACTCTGTGGGAGCGCATACCAACTCCCCGGATGGAGGCGGCTTGGCACCACGAAATCGCGCGCGCCTTCGGGCGTCGATTTGATGAGCAGTGGTGTTTCAATCTCCAGGAAGCCTTGCGACGTGAAATAGTCGCGAGTGAACTTCGTGATCCGCGAACGAGTCCGCAGGATCGACTGCATGCGTGGGCGGCGCAGATCGATGTAGCGGTACTGCAGGCGGGTCTCTTCATTGATGCGGTCCGCATCATGCTCGTCTGGCAGGATCGGTGGTGCTTCGGCCTTGTTGAACACCTCCAGTTCCTCAGCGACCAGTTCCACTTCGCCGCTCGCGAGTTTGGGGTTCGCGCCACCCGTACGAATGCGAATCTTTCCGCGCACGCCGATGACATCCTCACGGCGCACGGCTCGCGCGCGTTCCATCAACTCCTCGGGTGCGCCCTCAAAGACAACCTGTGCAAGACCTTCCTTATCGCGAAGGTCGACAAAGAACAGTGCTTTGCCTTGCTCGCGGTAGGTGTTGGCCCACCCGCAAAGTGCAGCGGTCTTTCCGGCATCCGACGCTCGCAGTTGTCCACAGAAGTGGGTTCGCTTGATCATGGCTGTGTTGTGCCTCTTGGCAGAGTCGAGCGGGGGATCCTACCGACACGGCATGCCATCCACGGGTTACCCTTTGCGCACGATGGCGCAGATCGCGTCCGACAGGCGAGCAACCGTGCTGTTCACCGCGTTCGAGCCGTCAGGCGATGCGCACGCCGCTCCCGTGATTGCCGCGCTCGCGCAGCGCGATCCATCGGTCCGCATCGCGGCCTGGGGCGGTCCGCGCATGCGTGCGGCCGGTGCAGAGATGCTGGGCATCACAGCCGAGGATGGCGCGATGGGGCTTGCCGGGATCGCCAAGATCGGGCTCGTGCGCCGCGTTCGCGCCGCTGCCGTCGCTTGGTCGCGCGAGAATGCCGTCACCGTGCATGTGCCCGTGGACAGTCCTGCCGCGAACTTCCCTGTGGTTCGGGCGCTTCGACCACTCGGAGTCAAGACTGTTCACCTCGTGGCGCCGCAACTCTGGGCGTGGGGTGGGTGGCGAATCCGAAAGTTGCGGCGCCGAACGGATCTTGTGCTGTGTCTGCTTCCATTCGAGCAGGAGTGGTTTCGATCGCGCGGCGTGCCCGCGGCGTTCATCGGGCATCCCGTGATGGAGCGGCAGCTCGATGCAGCGCGGCTGGATGCCGATGCGCTTCGGTTGCCGAGCGGCTCGCCGCGCATCGCGATGCTGCCGGGCAGCCGGAGCCAAGAGTTGCACGCGAACCTTCGTTCGCTTGTGGAGACGTTTGCGCGCCTGCGTCAATCGCATGGGAAGGCGGTGTGTGTTCTTGTCGCGGCGAATGAGAACCTCCGTCAACTCGCTCAGCAGATTGTCCCCGCGATGCCGAGTGGGATGCATGTGCAGGTCGGTGGGCTCGATGCCGTTCTGCATTGGTGCGATCTGGCGCTGAATGTGTCCGGAACAGTGTCACTCGATGTGGCGCTTCATGCCAAGCCCATGGTGGGCGTGTACCGGATTTCCGCGCCCTCGCTTGCCGTCTCGCGTCTGCTGCTGCGATCACCCGTTCGACTGCTGCCCAACATCATCGCCGGTCGCAAGATCGTGCCCGAGTTCGTGCCCACAACGGCAGGTCCGGAGGCGTTTGCGGCTGCCGCCGATTCACTGATTCGAGATTCACACGCAGCCGACGAGGCGCGGGCAGCACTCCGCGTGGTGGCGCAGCGTTTCGTGGGGCATGACTCAGGTTTCGAGGCCGCGGCGTTGATCGACCATGTCTGCCGCGGCGGCAGCACCGCGGCAATGGTGCTTGACTCGGTGGTGTCTGCGGCGCGTCCCTCGCAGGCCACGGCGCACGGCAAGGCTTCACCGTAGCATCCCATGAACCCCCGATGAAACCCCTCTCCATGATCGTCGCTGCAGGCGTCTCACTGGTGATTGCAGCAGCATCCGCCGCACAGAACGGCACCATCAAGATCGTCAGCAGCCTGCCACGCACGGGCAGCGCCAATGCGCAGACGGGGACAATCGTGAACGGCATCAAGATGGCGATTGCCGAGGTTGGCGGCAAGATCGATGGATACGAGATCGCCTATGAGGACTGGGACGATGCGAGCCCGCAGCGCGGCAACTGGGATCCGACCGTCGAAGCGCAGAACGCCAACAAGGCTGTGGTCGACAGCACGATCGTTGGCTACATCGGCACATTCAACAGTGGTGCAGCGAAGATCTCGATGCCGCAACTGAACCGCGCCGGACTGGTGATGATCAGCCCGGCGAATACCTACTCGGGGCTCACAAAGCCGGGGCTGGGCGAGGCGAACGAGCCGGCGATCTATCGACCTTCAGGCAAGATCAACTACTTCCGAGTCGTCCCAACGGACGATTTGCAGGGAGCCGTTGCCGCGGAGTTTGTCGCGGCGTCCGGGGCCAAGCGCGTGTTCGTGCTGCACGACCGCGAGCTCTACGGCAAGGGCATCGCCGAGGTATTCGAGCGGCGCGCGAAGGAGCTTGGGATGGAAGTCGCTGGCCTGGAGGGCATCGACACCAAGGCGGCGAACTACAAGTCGCTTGCGCAGAAGGTCAAGTTTGCCAAGAGCGATGCCGCATTCTTCGGTGGTACCACGCAGACCAACGCCGGGCAGGTGGCAAAGGATCTGCGCAGCGCGGGATTCACCGGGATGTTGGTGGTACCGGACGGCTGCTGTGAGGAAGCCTTCATACAAGCTGCGGGAGCCAAGAATTTGGAGGGCAACACGTACGTCACGTTCGGTGGGCTGCCACCGGCGGAACTGACAGGTCGCGGCGCGCAGTTCCGGGATGCCTATCACAAGATGTACAACGCCGAGCCCGAGGCGTATGCGGTTTACGGGTACGAGTGCGCTCGTGTGCTGCTCGACGCGATTCGCCGTGCGTCTACGAAGGATCGTGCTGGTGTCTTGCAAGCGGTTGCCCAGACCAAAGAGTTCGATGGGGCGCTCGGCACCTGGAGTTTCGATGCCAATGGCGACACAACAAATCGGGTGATGAGCATCAATGCCGTGAAAGACGGGAAGTTCGTGTTCGTCAAGCGCGCGGGCGATGCATCCGCATCGGGTGCAGCCAAGGGTTCAGAAACCCCTTCGGACGCCCCTGCGCGTTGAGCGTGATGCCTGTGCGCCCTCGTTGGCGCAGGGTCGTCTGAGGAGTCGGTGCGAAAGCATGGAACTCGAATTCTTCCTGCAGCAGCTGATCACCGGCCTTTCCAACGGCATGATCATTGCGCTGATCGCCATCGGCTACACGATGGTGTACGGAATCATCGAGCTCATCAACTTCGCGCACGGTGATCTGTTCATGCTCGGGTCCTTTCTCGCGCTCACGATTCTCGGTGCGCTTGGCATGGATGCATGGGCGGGGGGTGGGACATGGGGCGGGGTGCTCTTGCTGCTGCTGTCCTGCGCCGTGTTCTGCGCCGGACTGAACTGGACCATCGAGCGCGTCGCATACCGGCCGCTTCGCGCGTCGGGGAAGCTCTCGCTGCTCGTCAGCGCTATTGGTGCAAGTTTCATCCTCGTCAATCTTGGGCTGTTTTGGGGTGGTCTTCCCATGGACGTCTTTGCAGGCGGTGTCGCAGCTGCTGCGCCCAAAGATTTCCCTCCACTCGTTCCCAACACGAACCTGCTCGGTGCTGATTCGCTGGTGCAACTGACGCCGAAGGATCTTCTGGTCGTCGGCGTCACGCTGCCGCTCATGCTCGCACTGACTTGGATCGTCACGCGCACGCGCTTGGGGAAGGCGATGCGGGCGACCGCGCAGAATCCCATCGCTGCGCGCCTGATGGGGATCGATACCGACCGCGTCATCGGCGCGACCTTCCTGATTGGCGGTGCCCTCGGAGGCTTCGCGAGCGTGATCTATGCGCTCTACAACAACACCATCTCCTTCCAGATGGGATACCGCGCAGGCATGGATGCGTTTACGGCAGCCGTGCTCGGTGGCATCGGCAGCATGCCGGGGGCGGTCGCCGGTGCGATCGTCATCGGACTCGTGCGCGCCATGAGCGATGGCTATCTCGAAACGCGTTGGACCAACACGATCGTGTTCGGGATTCTGGTCTTGATCCTCATCTTCCGTCCAAGCGGTTTGCTCGGTTCGCGTGCGAAGGAGAAAGTGTGATGCGCGCGCGCGTGAACCCGATCCTGATCTTCTTCGCCGTGGCCGCGGCACTGCCCATGTTCTTTGGTGCTACGGGCCTTTTCTACGACGCATTCCAGTCGATCTTCGTGTTTGCGCTCGTGGGTCTTGGCCTGAACATCATCACGGGATTCACGGGCATGCTCAACCTCGGCATGGCGGCTTTCATGGCCATTGGTGCCTACGGCTTCGCCATCCTGACCTGCGATATCTATCCATTCCAAGTGGGCTTCTGGTGGGGACTGCTACTGTCGGGCGCCATTGGTGCGCTCGCTGGGTTCTTGCTGGGTGCACCGACACTGGGGTTGAGCGGCGATTACCTCGCGATCGTGACGATGGGTTTCGGCGAAATCACGCTGGATGTGCTGAAGAACCTGGAAGTCATCACGAAGGGCACCCAAGGGATCAATCCGCTGCCGCGCCCGACGATCGGTGGATGGACGATCGAGCTGCAGGATGAGCGCAGTTGGTACTACCTGCTGCTTCTGATTCTCGCGGTGGCGGTGCTGCTGGTGCGTCGGCTCGAACGCAGCCGAACGGGGCGAGCATGGCTTTCGATTCGCGAAGACGCGCTCGCGAGCCAGTGCATGGGCATTCCACCAAAGCGCACTCGCATGATCGCGTTCGCGACAGGGAGTGCAGTGGCCGCCATCGGCGGTGCGCTGTTTGCGGCGCTGCTCAGTTCAACGGGTGAACCGAACTCATACGACTTCCAAGTGTCGATCCTTGCGCTGTGCATCATCATTGTTGGCGGCATGGGCAGTATCGCTGGCACGCTGGTCGGTGCTGTCGTGATGGTCGGCATGAACGCCATCGTGCTCGTGAAACTTGCGGACTGGTTCGGCTCGCGCGAGCAGAGCTCATCCTCCAATGTCCTGGCAAGCCCCAACAACTGGAAGTACTTGATCTTCGGACTTGCGCTCATTTTGGTTGTGCGCCTGAAGCCCGAGGGTCTGTTGCCGCCGCGTCTTGAAGGCGGTACACCGGCGCTGCCGCCCGACGCCTCCAAGCCGAAGTCGGGAGTTTCGATCGGTGGGGGAGGCGCATGAGTCTCCTGGAAGTGCGGGACATCACGATGCGCTTCGGCGGGCTCACCGCAGTCGATGGGGTCACTTTCGACGTGCGGCAGGGGGAGATCCTTGCCGTGATTGGCCCCAATGGAGCCGGCAAGACAACGCTGTTCAATGCGATCACGGGGGTCTACGAGCCCACGCAAGGGAGTGTGAAGTTCCGCGGTTCACAGGTCAGGCGCAATCCCGATCTGCAACTCGTCGTACGCGCAGCGCTTGTCGGCATTCTTGGAGCGATCACCACCTTCGTTGCACTGAACGTGCAGGAGATCTGGACGGCGGCGATCGAAGCGAACTATCTGCTCGACACACCGTTCCCTTGGAGCAAAGCGCTCCGGGACGGATGGAGCACCGCCCGCGCTGTACCGCTGGCCTGGGGAGTTGTTCCTGCAGTCGTGGGGGGCATGCTCGGTGCTGCCACAGTGCTCGCTCTCTGGCAACGCCTTCGCCGCACGCCCGATCTGATCGCGCGCGCGGGGCTCGCCCGCACCTTTCAGAACATCCGTCTGTTCACGGATCTGAGCCTGATTGAGAATGTGCTGGTCGGCATGGATAGCCGTTTGAAGTGTGGATACTGGACGAATGTGCTGCGTCTGCCTGCCTTCATGCGCGAGCGTTCGCAGAGCGCCGCAGAGGCGATGGAATTGCTCGCATTCGTTGGGCTCGCCGATCGTGCGCATGCGGCGGCAGGGAGTTTGCCCTACGGACATCGGCGCCGTCTGGAAATCGCACGTGCGCTTGCAAGTCAGCCTGCTGTGCTGCTGCTCGATGAGCCTGCCGCAGGCATGAACCCATCCGAAGTGACTTCGCTGATGCAGCTGATACGCCGCGTGCGGGATCGCGGCGTCACGGTGATCCTCATTGAGCACCATATGAAATTGGTGATGGGCATCAGCGACCGCATCGTTGTGCTGCAGTACGGGCGCAAGATTGGCGAGGGAACGCCGCAGGAGATTCAGGCAGACCGCCGCTGCATTGAGGCATATCTCGGCGCGGAGGACGGACTGTGAGTGATCTCATGCTCGAAGTGAACGCCCTCGAAGTTCGCTACGGCGCTGTGCATGCGCTGCGTGGAGTTTCACTGGATGTACGGCGAGGCGAAATCGTCTCACTCATCGGCACGAATGGCGCAGGAAAGAGTTCGACGCTGATGGCGATCTCAGGCATCGTGCGTGCGAGCGCAGGTGGCATCGCATTCGAAGGGCAGGGAATTTTGGGCCGTCCTGCGCACGAGATCGTCGCCTGCGGACTGGCACAGGTACCCGAGGGGCGCCGCGTCTTTCCGCGACTGACGGTGCGAGAGAATCTTGAGATGGGCGCGTTCCTGCAGCGCGGACCGATCGGCACGGATCTGGACCGGGTCCACGCGCTCTTTCCCGTCCTGCAGGAACGTTCAAAGCAGCTTGCAGGAACGCTCTCGGGTGGTGAACAGCAGATGCTCGCGATCGGTCGTGCGTTGATGGGTCGTCCAAGACTCCTGATGATGGACGAACCGAGCATGGGCATTGCGCCGATTCTGGTGGCGCGCATTTTTGAGGCGATCCGTGAGTTGAATCGGCAAGGGTTGACGGTGTTGCTCGTCGAGCAGAACGCGCGCGCCGCACTTCGACTCTCGAACCGGGCCTTCGTTGTCGAAGACGGTCGCACGACGATCACAGGGTCGGGCAGCGAGCTGCTGCATGATGAGCGGATCGCCAGCGCCTACCTAGGTGGCACCTGACGCTCCGCGCATTCACCATTCTTCGATGCCGCTCTGGTGGACTTCCGCGGCACTGCGGCGCGGCGGCAAATCGCCGAGTTCCTCGGGGCGATCGTCATACGCGACGCGGTCCACCGAATAGAACCCATCGCACCGCCAGGACGGGAGGTGATGCTCGAAGTGTTCGTTCACAAGCCTTTCCATCTGGCTCAAACTTCCCGCCGTTGCCCAAATCGTCACGTATCCACCCTTGTTGGGGCGGTCATGCCGCGTCGCGAGCACAATCGCATGCCACAACACGAGCCCGAGTTTGCGCCCGGTGTCATCCACGTTTGCGTCGGGGTCTACATCAAGCTCCAGCCGCCAGGCGTCACGAAGTTGCAGGAGGATTTCATCGAGGTCTGGGCTCTGATCGTCGAGCACCTGCAGGACTTCACGAAGCTGGGAGGGTGGCTCTTCCGAGTGTTCAAGATCGTGCGGCCATGTCTCCAGCACTTCTCGTACGCCATGGCGTGCCAGCATGGACTCGACTTGTCGCCGCATCGAGATCGGTACGTTGATCAGAAGCCCTTTCCAGGTGTCGAGGAATACCTCCACGAACGGTTGCTCTGCGTTGGCTCCAGCGCCGATCGATCCGTCCTCAAGCAGCAGCTGCTCGTAGTGATCCCAGACTCGCAGGAACTGTTCGCGTCCGATCGGCTCGGTGCCGAGATAGATGTCCAGCGCGCGGTACGCGTCGCGTGAACCGATCTCCACGATCGGTGTGACTTCCGAGGGCAGAAATCCGAATGCATCCCGGATGAGTGCGCCGAGACGATCGTGGCTGATGACCACATGGAACGCGTACGTGTCTGGGTCACCATCCTCACCCGGGCAGTACTCGAGCGTGTAACCCTGCTGCGGCGCGGGCAGCGAGATCGGTTCGATCCCGAGCGGAAACTTGTAGCCCTCGACCTCGGAGCGTGTCAGATCGCTGCGCAGCTCATACTCCCGCATTCGGTTGATAGTACGCCCCATGCGCTCCGCCAAGAAGCCCCCGATCACGCGCGTGCTCAATCGCATGGAGCAACCACGTCCACTCCGCGAGCAGATAGGGGATGCCTAAGCGTGTATGAAGTGTCCGAATGGTGGTGTGCACAGATTCTGCGAGCGGTTCCTGCCATGCGCGCGCCGTGCTGTCGCAGTGGTAGGTACGGCAGCCTGTCGGTCGCGTGCCGTGGATGGTGCACATGGTCCCACCGAGGAATGTGCAGGAGCCGCGGTCGAGAGCACGTGCGGCCTCATCGGCGTGAAGCGTGCGACCTGTCCGCTGGAGCGTCCAAAGAGCCTCCAGTCCCGTGACTGCAAGCAGATGTCCATGTTCGCGAAAGCGGCAGCATCGTCCAGATGCGACGCAAAGCGGTCGGTGGACGGCCGTGACATCATCGATGTGCACGTGGAGTGCGCGCAGGCAGTCATCGACATCACAGTGAGCCGCAGCGATCGCCCACTGTTGGATCCATGCGTCGGAGGGTTTCTCTTGGGGAATAAGCGGGTGCACGGCGCGTTTCACCACGGCGCCGAAGCATTGTCCGCATCATCCTGTCCGCGGAGAATGCGGATCTGTTCGACGGGAATCAGCGTCCCAGCATCCATGCCTGGGCAAGGCGTGCGATCCTTGGCGGCGCGCCACGACCGCGCACTGCGGATGTTGTCGCTCCAGAAAGGCCATGTTCGGCACTGCGTGGGGCGAGCGAGATACACGCGGCACAGCGCCTTGCCAGGCTGCGTGGTGCGATCGAGAAACTCGCAGTCAAAGCCGTGCTCCGTTTCGTGCTCGTTCAAGGAACGGCGCCCCGCAATCACGCGTGAGTGGCGCCGCAGGAACTCATCGGTCGTGATCCCGAGCACCGCGGCCATTTCGGCGGCTTCTGCATCCGTGTGCCAGACCGCACCGGGTCCACCCGTGCAGCAGTTGCCACACTGCGTACAGGAAAAGCGCAACCCGTCCTGATACCAGGGGGCGTCAGCCGGTTGCCGCTGCGAGTCGGCCATGGCGCTGCTTCCGACGGGGTGGTCTCAATCCTCGTCGCCGTCGCTCTCGTCGTCCGAGGACTCCGAATCTTCGGCACTGATGTCCCCTGACTCCACGGCGACTGCAGCCTCCTGAATGGTGGGTGCAGTCCCGCGGCGATCCGCTCCGAGTTCCTCAGCAGCACGTGCGGCGGAAGCCATTTCCGAGGCCTCGGAGTAGTCGTACTCATAGCCCTCGACGAGTGGTTTGACGACCATGCTCGTGTAGGCATCGAAGCCCGTTCCCGCAGGAATCAGGTGTCCGAGCAGAACATTCTCCTTCAGTCCGACGAGCGTGTCGACGGCTCCCTTGAGTGCAGCTTCGGTGAGAACCTTGGTGGTCTCTTGGAAGCTTGCGCCTGAGAGGAAGCTCTCCGACTGCAGCGAGGCTTTGGTGATGCCAAGCAGCAGGGTTCGCGCGCGTGCTGGCTTCGGCCTGCGCGTCTTCGCGGGGGTCTTCCCCGCAAGTTCCGCTTCGGCGTTGGCCTGCTTTGCTTCGTCCTTTGTGACGAGCGTTCCTTTGACCAGAGTGGTACCGCCACCATCTTCCACGCGCAGGCACTGCGCGAGTCGATCATTCACTTCGCGGAATACATATCGCTCGACCACATCGTTGGGCAGCAGATCGCTGTCTCCAACGTCCACGACGCGCACTTTCGCGAGCATCTGCCGCAGCACGACTTCGATGTGCTTGTCGGAGATAGGCACGCCCTGCGCGCGGTACACATTCTGCACTTCCGTGAGCATGTAGCGGTAGAGCTCATCCTCGCCCTTAATGGCGAGAATTTCGGAGGGGGTCAGTGCGCCTTCGGTCAGCGGATCACCCGCCTCGATTTCGTCGCCCGAGTGCACGAGCAGGCGCTTGCCTTGCAGCACGTAGTGGTCCTCGGCCAGCTCTTCCTTTGCACCTTCGGCATGCACGCGGATGGTCATCTTGCCGCGTCGTTCGTTCGGCAGCAGCTCGACGCGTCCTGAGATGCGCGCGAGCACCGCAGGATCGCGCGGGATCCGCGCCTCGAAGATCTCAGTCACGCGGGGGAGACCACCGACGATGTCGGCCGAGCGCGCCGCACCCTTGGGAGTGAACGCGATGCGCTGACCAGCTTCAATCTGCTGACCGTCCCGAACTTCGATGTGTGCCTTCGCCGGGAGATGGTGGAGGTCGAGCACCTTGCCGCTTGCATCTTCGATCGTGATGCGCGGGTGCATTTCACCCTTGTGCTCAATGACGACCATTTCTTCCTTGTTGGCCTTGCGCTCGATGCGCACGGTCTCGCCCTCTTCGATGTCGCGGAACTGAATCTTTCCGCTCTTCTCGGCGAGAATCGGCGACACATGCACGTCCCATTCGAGGACTGGCTGGCCCTTCTTGACTTCACTTCCTGATGCAACCAGAAGACTGGCACCGTAAGGAACCTTGTACTTTTCGAGTTCGCGCCCCTTGGCGTCGAGGACGCGCACTTCGCCAGTCTTTCGCAGCGCGATGCGCTTTGTCCCGTCGCCTTGGATTGGAACGTCACCGCAGTCCACAAACTCCACGCGACCGGCCTGCGTGACTTTCCACTGGTTCTCCGTTGTGGCGCTGACCGCGATACCACCCGTGTGGAACGTTCGCATCGTCAACTGAGTGCCTGGTTCGCCGATGGACTGCGCAGCAATGATGCCGACCGCCAGTCCCTCTTCGACCATGCGTCCTGTCGACATGTCCATGCCGTAGCAGGTGGCGCAGACGCCACGGGGGGTCAGGCAGGTGAGCGGGCTTCGGACATACACCGTTCGAACGCCCATGTCCTCGATCTGTCGGGCCTTCTCGAGCGTGATGATCTCATTCTTCGCAACGATCGTCTTGTCGGTGCGCGGATCCACGATGCTTTCGCAACTGGTTCGGCCCTTGATGATGTCGCGAAGCGGAACGTCAATCTCCTCGCCCTTGTAGATCGCTTCCTTCGCAATGCCCTTGTTCTGACCGCAGTCATGCTCGATGACCACGACGGATTGCGCCACGTCACACAGCTTGCGCGTGAGGTAGCCGGAGTCCGCGGTCTTGAGCGCCGTATCGGAGAGTCCCTTGCGCGCGCCGTGCGTGGACGAGAAGTACTCGATCACGGACAGTCCTTCACGGAAGTTCGACTTGATCGGCGTTTCCATAATCTCGCCGCTCGGCTTCGCCATCTGTCCGCGCATGCCCGCGAGCTGCTGCATCTGGGTCTTGTTGCCTCGCGCGCCCGAATCCATGAACATGTACACCGGGTTCATGTATCGAGCATTTCGCGCGGCACCCGATGGCTTGCCCGGCACATTGCCGGCCACAAGCGCGCTCGATGCGGTCGAAGTGCGTCGGTCGTTCTTCAGCGACTCGAGCACCATTGCGGAAAGTGCATCACGGCACTGCGCCCACGCGTCCATCACGCGGTTGCGGCGTTCGTCGTCGGTGGTGTTGCCATCTTCATAGGCCGAACGAGCCAAGTCCACCTTGCGCTGGCTCGCCTCAATGAGGCGTTCCTTGTCCGCAGGAATGCTGAGATCGGTGATGCCGAAGGAGAGACCACTGGTGGTGCTCGCCTTGAATCCCGTTTCCTTGAGCGCGTCGAGCAGTTCAATGGTCGCACCCTTGCCAAGTCGCGCAAAGGTGTCGTCGATGACACGAGCTGCGCCCTTCTTGCCGAGTGCGCAGTTGTAGAAGGGCATGCCATCCGACAAAATCTGCGAGAACACCACGCGGCCAACGGTCGTGCGAAGACGACGGTTCGCAGGCGTTGCCACGGGAGCGTCGCCAGCGGCTTGAATCACTTCGCTGAATCGCTCCAGTCGCACCTCGACCCACTCATGAACGCCAATCTTGCCTAGATCATGCGCGAGCATCATTTCCTGCACGCTGCTGAAGGCAGGCACCTTCGCGTTTGCGGCGGGCTTATCGATGGGCGCTGCAGTCAAGAAGTACACGCCCATCACGATGTCCTGCGATGGACTGACGATGGGATTGCCGTTGGCAGGGGAGAAAATGTTGTGCGTGCTCATCATGAGCACCTGCGCCTCCACTTGCGCCTCGACCGAGAGCGGCAAGTGAACTGCCATCTGATCGCCGTCAAAGTCTGCGTTGTAGGCGGTGCACACGAGCGGGTGCACCTTGATGGCATTGCCTTCCACAAGCACAGGCTCGAACGCCTGAATACCCATGCGGTGGAGCGTGGGCGCTCGATTCAGGAGCACGGGGTGGTTGCGCGTGACCTGATCCAGGATGTCCCACACTTGGCTGTCGCGCCGCTCGAGCATGCGCTTCGCGCTCTTGATGGTGTCGGCGAGCCCATGCTCCTTGAGTTTGCGGATGATGAACGGCTGGAAGAGCTCGAGCGCGATCTTCTTGGGAAGACCACACTGCCAGAGCTTCAACTCGGGGCCGACCACGATGACCGAGCGAGCCGAGTAATCGACGCGCTTGCCGAGAAGATTCTCACGGAATCGACCCTGCTTGCCCTTGATCATGTCGGTGATCGACTTCAGCGGGCGATTGCTTGAACCGAGCACCGGTCGACGGCAGCGACCATTGTCGAACAATGCATCCACCGCCTGCTGCAACATGCGCTTCTCGTTGCGGATGATGACCTCGGGTGCATTGAGATCCATCAGCTTCTTGAGGCGGTTGTTGCGGTTGATGATGCGCCGGTAGAGATCGTTCAGATCGCTTGTCGCAAAGTTTCCGCTCTGGAGCAGCACAAGCGGACGGAGTTGCGGCGGGATCACGGGCACGACATCGAGCACCATCCACTGTGGGTCGTTCTGCGAACCACGGATCTGCTCCACGATCTTCAGTCGCTTGGAAAGATCCTTTGCCTTCTGCTTGCTGCGAGTCTCCGCCAGTTCCGTCCGAACTTCAGTCGCAATGGCATCGAGATCGAGCAGGGCGGGGGAGAGAAGTTCGCGGATCGCCTCCGCACCCATCATCGCGGTGAACTTCCCCGGATACTTCGTCGAGTAGTCGCGGAACTCATCGTCCGTGAGCACCTGCTTGAACTCCAGATCTGTCGAACCAGGATCGGTCACAACGTAGTCTTGGAAATAGACGATCTTCTCGATATCGCCGGTGCGCATGCCGAGCAGCGTTCCGAGGCGACTTGGCAGCGCCTTGAAAAACCAAATGTGAACGGCAGGCGCCGCGAGATTGATGTGCCCCATGCGCTTGCGGCGCACGCGTGAATGGGTGACCTTCACGCCACAGCGGTCACAGATGATGCCCTTGTACTTCGTGCCCTTGTACTTGCCGCATGCGCACTCGTAGTCCCGCTCTGGACCGAAGATTCGCTCGCAGAAAAGACCGTCTCGCTCCGGGCGATAGGTGCGATAGTTGATCGTCTCTGGCTTCTTGACCTCGCCGAAACTCCAGCTGCGGATGTCGTTGGGGCTCGCCAGCTGGATGCGGACGGCGCCGTAATCATTTACGCGGTCAAAAACGCTTTCGGCCATGTTGTTCATGGTGTGTCTCTCAAATCTGCGGTCGGTGTCGGATCAGATCAGTGAAGAGTCGGGGGAGTCGTTGGTCGTTGAAAACAGGAGTGGGTGCTTGGAAAGGGCCGTCAGATCACGGGCTCCACAACTTCGCCATCCAACTTTTCGAGCTGGATGTTGAGGCAGAGACCCTTGATTTCTTGGCAGAGCACGTCGAAGACCACGGGCATGCCGGCCTCGAGCGTGTTGTCGCCCTTGACCATGGACTCGTAGATCTTCTGACGGCCTTCGGTGTCGTCGCTCTTGACGGTCAGCAGTTCCTGCAGCACATAGGCGGCTCCGTAAGCCTCGAGCGCCCACACTTCCATCTCGCCGAAGCGCTGGCCACCCGTGCGTGCCTTGCCGCCCAGTGGCTGCTGTGTGATGAGGCTGTACGGTCCAGTCGAACGAGCATGAATCTTGTCGTCCACGAGGTGGTGCAACTTCAGCAAGTACATGTAGCCCACGGACGTGCGCTGGTGGAATGCCTCGCCGGTACGTCCGTCGTACAGTTGCACCTTGCCATCTTCGGGCATCAGCGCGAGCAGTTCGCGCGCGGATCCAGCGTTCTTGCCACTTGACTCGAATGAAGCAACCCGCTCGTTGACATGCGTGTTCGCTTCCTGAATCGCCTCGAAGATTTCTGCCTCGGTCGCGCCGTCGAAGACGGGCGTGACTGCCTGGAAGCCCAAGACCTTCGCCGCCCATCCAAGATGGGTCTCGAGGATTTGGCCGACGTTCATGCGGCTGGGCACGCCCAGCGGATTGAGCAGAACTTCCACGGGAGTTCCGTCCTCCAGGAACGGCATGTCTGCCTCGGGCACGATGCGTGCGATCACGCCCTTGTTGCCGTGGCGGCCTGCCATCTTGTCACCCACCGACAGCTGGCGCTTGGTGGCGAGATAGACCTTGACCATCTCCAGAACGCCAGATGGCAGTTCATCGCCGCGGCGCATGTGGTTGACCCGGCGGTCCTTTTCGCGGCGGAGCTTTTGGATGCGCGGCCAGAACTGGTTGAATGCAACGAGTGCGTCCTCGCGCGATTCCTTTGAGCCCTTGATCCACTTCTCCTGGAAGCCATCGATCTGTTCGATGATGACGTCAGGAATGTCGCTCAAGCCGACGCGCTGGCGGGTCGAAAGGTCGACCATTTCTGTACCGGTGATGCGATTGATTTCCGAGGCCATCTGCTTGAAGAGGGTGATGGCCTTGGCGTCCATCTCCGTCTCAAAGGCGGCGATCTGCTTCTTGAGGGCCTTCTTCTGCTCATCCGTCTGATGCTGTCGACGGCTGAAGCTCTTGGCGGCGATCACGACGCCTTCGGTGCCCGCGGGCACTTCCAGCGAATCGTTCTTCACATCTTCGCCCGCACGACCGAAGATCGCGTGGAGCAGCTTTTCCTCGGGTGACAGCTCGCTCTTGCTCTTGGGACTGACCTTGCCGACGAGGATGTCGCCGGGGCCGACGCGCGCACCAACACGGATCACGCCGTGCTCGTCGAGGTTGCGCAGAGCGCTCTCCGAAACATTGGGGATGTCCGCCGTGAACTCCTGACGCCCGAGTTTCGTCTCGCGCACTTCCACTTCGAATGACTCGATGTGGATGGAGGTAAAGACGTCATCTTTCACCAAACGCTCGCTGATCACGATCGCGTCTTCGAAGTTGTAGCCGTCGAAGGTGTTGAATGCCACAAGCACATTCTTCCCGATGGACAGTTCGCCCTCCTGCGTGCTTGCACCGTCTGCGATGATCTCGCCGCTCTTCACGCGCTGCTTCACCTTCACGATGGGCTTCTGGTTCTGGCAGGTCTTTTCGTTCAAGCCGACGAACTTTCGAAGCACATACTCGTCGGCGTTGTCGATGATGATGCGCTCGGAGTCAACAAAGGTCACCGTGCCGCCGCGCTCGGCGCGAACGATCATGCCGCTCGCCTTGCCCACGGACTTCTCCATGCCCGTCGCCACGAGCGGTGGATCGACCTTCACCAGCGGAACGGCCTGGCGCTGCATGTTGGAACCCATGAGCGCGCGATTCGCATCGTCATGCTCGAGGAAGGGGATGAGCGCAGCCGACACGCCGACGGTCTGCTTGGGGCTGCTGTCGACGAATTGCACCTCGGTCGATTCGGCAGTCACGAGCTCGCCACCGCGGCGCACGAGCACAAGTTGCTCATCGATCTTGCCGTCTTTGTTCAGTGTCTCGCTCGGTGCAAGGATGCTCTTGATCTCCTCATCGGCGCGCAGCTTGATGCTCTTGCCGCTCGCCTTGCGGTTGTTGACCTCCTGATAGGGGGTCAACAGGAATCCATAGTCATCCACTTCCGAGTAGATCCCGAGGCTCGCGATCAGACCAATGTTGGCGCCTTCCGGCGTTTCGATCGGGCAGATGCGTCCGTAATGCGAAATGTGAACGTCGCGCACCTCGAAGCCGGCGCGCTTGCGGTTGAGACCGCCTGGACCGAGTGCTGAAAGGCGGCGTTCATGCACCAACATCGACAGGGGATTGGTCTGATCGACCACCTGTGACAACTCGCCACGCCCGAAGAAGAACTCAATGGCGCTTGAGATGGACTTCGAGTTGACGAGGTCCGCGATCTTGTAGGAGGTGTCCGCCGGATCCTTCACGCTCATGCGCTCTTGGACCGTGCGCTTGAGCTTCAGGAATCCCTTGCGCATTTCTTCGATGGAGAGTTCATCGAGTGTTCGCAGGCGACGGTTGCCGAGATGGTCGATGTCGTCGACGTGGGCACGCGACACGCGGTTGGGGTCCGCGGGTCGGCGCAGTTCGAGCATGTAGCGCACCACCGCAAGCAAGTCCTCGGCGCGCAGGTGTTGCGCCGATTCACCCACCTGCTTGTACTGCGGATCGTCGGCAAACTTTCGGTTGACGCGGAAGCGCCCAACGCGCCCGAGGCGGTAGCGGTTCACATCTTGGAACTTCTCCGCGAAGAGATCGCGTGCCTTCTCCGTCTGCGGCGGGTTGCCTGGACGCAACCGTGCGTAGAGGCGAAGCAGCGCAGCCTCGTGCTCGGTCGCCTCTGCGAGGAAGTCGAGCTTCTCCTCCGCAAGCGTGTTCAGGATCAGGGGGTCGCCTGGGTTGCAGATGGCGCGAACGGTCTTGAGCGGGCTCGCCTGAATGACGGCAACCTTGTCGCCGAACGGCACGCCCACGCGGCAGAGTTCCTCGCCCGTGTCCTGATCAATGATGAGTTCTGCGGAGTAATGCTCCGGACGCAACTTCTCGACGCGCACATCCTCCACCTCGTAGAACAGTTCGAGAATCTTCTCTGTGCTCGAGAATTTCTCGTCCATCGCTCGCAGGAAAGTTGTCGCGGCCAATTTGGTGGACTGGTCGATTCGCATCGCCAGCACGTCCTTCTTCGTCACTTCCAGCTCGATCCACGAGCCACGCTCCGGAATGATGCGCGCGCTATGCAGCGGTCGATCCGCGATGCTCGATGCCACTGAAAAGTCGACGCCCGGCGAGCGGTGCAACTGACTGACGATCACCCGCTCCGATCCATTCACGACGAACTCGCCGCCACCGAGGAGAATCGGAATATCGCCGAGATAAATATCTTCTTCCAGCACTTCCGATGAGCCTTCACGTCGCAGGCGCATCTTCACGCGCCATGGATAGCCGTACGTCAATCGCAGTTCGCGGCACTCGCCTTCGGTGTGCTGAGGCTCGCCAAACGAGTAGGAGACAAACTCCAATTTCATTTGACCGTCGTAGCTCTCGATCGGGAAGACTTCCTCGAGCAGGGACTGGATGCCGAGGTGCTTCTTGCGACTTTCGGGCGCAACATCCTTCTGCAGGAATCGGTCGTACGCTTCGCGTTGAACCCGCGTCAGATTGGGAACGGGGATCGCGTCGCCGCGCTTGGAGTAGTCACGGACGGTTTGAGTAGTCATGTTCACCTCAAAGGAGTCTCGCTCGGATCGCACACGCACGCGTTCCATCGGGACCCTTCACGGAGGCAGGACGACAGCATGGCACAAGGCCATTTCCATCGTTGTTCGCCTCTGAAAAGTGCACCTGCCTGAACGCGCGCCAAGTCCCGAAGCGTAGCAAGACTGCCGTTCTTTGCGCAAGGGGCGCGATCTCAAATTTCTTTCAAGATTTTTGGCGCGTTGCCCTGCACATGATGGGCAGTCCGCTATGCAAACGCAAAGCGGGCTTTGGGGTGGCGATCGTGATCGCTAGGCGTTCGGCGCAAAAGGACAACGGACCCCACCGAAGTGGGGTCCGTTGGATGTGCTCCTTCATCTGACTCTCGGCGACTCTCCTTCCTGACGCATGCGGAGTGCATGCGCGTCGAGGAGACCCGCCTCGGGCCTGCCGGCCCGACCAAGATCACTTGAGGGTGACCTTGGCTCCAGCTGCCTCGAGTGCAGCCTTGAGCTTCTCTGCCTCTTCCTTGGGGATGTTCTCCTTCACAGGCTTCGGCGCGCCGTCGACCAAGTCCTTCGCTTCCTTCAGACCGAGTCCCGTTGCTTCGCGCACAACCTTGATCACATTGATCTTGCTTGCGCCAGAGTTCTCGAGCACGACCGTGAACTCGGTCTGCTCTGCGGCAGCGGCAGCACCGCCACCTGCATTGCCTGCAGCGGCAACCATCACGGCGCCACCAGCAGCGGGCTCGATGCCGTACTTGTCCTTCATGTAATCCGCCAACTCCACGGCCTCCTTGAGGGTGAGTCCGGCGATGGAGTCGCCGAGTGTGGAAATCTTCGCTTCGTAGGTCTTTGCATCTGACATGTTGAAACTCCTAAGTGTGAATGCTTCCCAGAGGCAGCACCACGAGGTGCCATTTCATCCCCGAAGGGACCAGTGGGAACGCGTTTGGGATCCTGATTTGGTTCAGCCTGCCTTGGCGATGGTCTCGCCCTTCTCTAGACGCTCCTGAACTTGTTTGACGATGCCGAGCACTCGCTTGCCGGGCGACACGACGCTGCCGACCACTTTGCGAGCGGGCGAGAGGATGAGCGCGACAAACTGCGACTGCGCCTCTTCGAGGGTGGGGAACTTGCTCAGGCGCTTCACGCCTTCTGCCCCTTCGAACCACGCGCCATCGATGCATGCACCCATGAGCGAGAGCTGTTCGTTCGTCTCGGCGGTCTTGACCAGTTCGCGCGCAATCGTCACGACACTCGTCTGTCCGTACACGATGGCGCGGGGGCCTTTGAGTCCTGGGTTGAGTGCCTCCAGCGGCGTCCCTGCGAATGCGCGCTTGGCGAGCGAGTTCTTCACGACGGTCACGCGCACGCTGCTCGAGCGGAGCTGCGAGCGGAGTTGCGTGTTCGCACGCGCAGGCATGCCGCGCAGTTCAACGAGCACCGCTCCTTCGACCTGCTCGAAACGCTTGCGGTACTCCGAAACGATCATGTTCTTGATTGGCTTGCTCATGGGAAGTCCTTGGTCTTCGTTCGCTTCGGGATTAGACGGCAACGGGAACGCCGGGGCTCATCGAGGCGCTGATGACGCACCGACGGATGTAGGTGCCTTTGGCCGAGGAAGGCCGTGCCTTTTCGATGACACCGATGAAATGCTGGATGTTGGCGATCAGATCCGAGTCATCGAACGACATCTTGCCGACGACACAGTGCACATTGCCGCCCTCGTCGTTTCGGTACTCGACCTTGCCTGCCGCGTACTCGCGCACCGCGGTGGCGACATCGGGAGTGACGGTGCCCGCCTTGGGTGAAGGCATCAGCCCCTTGGGACCGAGCACCTTTCCGAGTTTGCTGACCACGCGCATCATGTCAGGGCTTGCGACGGCGACATCAAAGTCCATCCATCCGCCTTCGATGCGAGCAACGAGGTCATCGCCGCCTGCTTCCACCGCACCAGCCGCCTTTGCTGCTGCAATCTTGTCACTACCGCAGAAGCACACCACGCGCGCTGTCTTCCCGACGCCCTTCGGGAAGGAGATCGCGCCGCGAAGTGCCTGATCGGCCGCCTTCGGATCGATGCCGAGGTGCACGACAATGTTCACCGTCTGATCGAACTTCGGAGCCTTGTACTTGCGAAGCGCGGCGATCGCAGCCGATGGCGACTGCGGTTCGGTGATGCGCCCCTCCATGTTCTTGCGGACGCGCTTGCTGTGTCCGATGACGCGTGCTCGTGCGTTGGGTGTTCGAAGTGCCATGGGTTCAGCCCTCCACCGTCACGCCCATCGAGCGGGCAGTTCCTGCGATCACGCGCATGGCAGCCTCGACACTGCCGGCGTTCAAGTCCTTCATCTTGTCCTCCGCGATCTTGCGAAGTTGCGCTTGGGTCAACTTGCCGACCTTCTCGGAGTTCGGCTTGCCCGAACCCTTCTCGATCTTCAATGCCGACGCGATCAGCACGGAAGATGGTGAACTCTTGATTTCGAGATCGAAGGTGCGGTCTGCGTAGACCGTGACGACGCAGCCAACGACGCGGCCGTTGAACTCACGCGTGGCGTCGTTGAACTTCTGAATGAATTGTCCAGGATTGACGCCGTTGGCGCCGAGGACAGGTCCGAGCGGGGGAGCCGGAGTTGCCTTGCCACCCGGGGCAAGGATCTTGAACTGCTTTTGGATCTTCTTGGCCATGTCTGGAACCTCCCACCTGGCGTGCCCCAACGGGGGGCGGAGCCGGCCCAGCCAAGGTCCGGCGCGCGCAAGTAGTGCGTACGGTCTGGGATGTCGAGCCGCACAGCGTAGCAGGGCCGCCGAGTGAACGCAAGGCACGGTCCAAGTCAGCCGCGCCCAAAGCCTCTTCCACTTATAGGATGCGGCACCCCCTATGGCGACGGATTTTCTCAGCGAACTCACTTGGCGCGGGCTGCTGCATCAGACCACATCGCCTCTCCTTCAGGGGCATCTGCTTTCGGCGGCGCGTTTGGGGTACTGCGGGTTTGACCCGACCAGCGACAGTCTGACCGTCGGCAATCTCGTGCCGCTGTTGATTTTGGCGCGATGGCAGCAGGCTGGGCATCGACCCTTGGTGGTGATGGGTGGAGCGACCGGATTGATCGGCGATCCGAGCGGCAAGACATCCGAGCGTCAACTCCTGAGCGCCGAGCGCGTGCTGCACAACATCTCGCAGCAGCGTCCGGTCTTTACTCGTCTCCTGGATTTCTCCGGCAAGCATGCGGCGAGCATCGTGGACAATGCCGATTGGCTCCTGCGGCTTGGCTACATCGACGTCCTGCGCGAAGTGGGCAAGCACTTTTCGGTGAATCAGATGATTGCGCGCGACTCTGTCTCGGTGCGACTCAACGAGCGCGAGCAGGGCATCTCGTACACCGAGTTCAGTTACATGGTGCTGCAGGCGTATGACTTCCTTCACCTTCAGCGCACCGCGGGATGCACCGTCCAGATCGGCGGCGCGGATCAGTGGGGAAACATTTGTTCCGGTATTGATTTGATCCGCCGCATCAGTGGCAGCGATGCGTTTGGCATCACCAGTCAACTCGTCACCAAGTCCGATGGCACCAAGATCGGCAAGACGGAGAGTGGTGCGGTCTACCTGAATGCCGAGCGCACGAGTCCCTACCGCTTTCATCAGTACTGGCTGCAGAGTGCCGACAACGATGTTGGGAAGTTCCTGCGGTGGTTCACCTTCCTCACCAAAGCGCGTATTGAGGCGATCGAAGCCGAACATGCGGCGAACCCGGGTGCGCGCGGAGCACAGCGAGTGCTCGCCGATGAAGTCACACAGTTGATTCACGGCGTGGAAGAGACACAGCGTGCCAACGCCTGTGCGGCCGCACTTTTTGCCGGCGACATTCGTTCTCTCGATGGACGATCAGCGGCTGACGTGGCTGCAGACCTTCCGGGCGTGCGTGCGCCGCGCGGCACGCTCCCCGCCGAGGGGCGTGCGCTGCTCGATCTGCTCGTGGAAACGCAACTCGCCGCAAGCAAGCGCGAGGCGCGTGAGTTCCTGGAGTCTGGGGCAGTACAGGTGAACGGCGAGCGTGCGGCACTCGACAGCAAGGTCACCGCGCAAGGGTTGCTCCACGGCAGTTATGCGTTTATCCGCAGAGGAAAGCGGCAGTGGGCGGTCGCCGAGTTCACCGCATGAGTGCTGCCAGCGTGCCGGAGTGTGTGCGCGGTTAGGATCGCATCATGGCAGGGACAGCCGACACCTTCGATCTTGGACGCTTCAGTGGTCAATGCGCGCACACGGGCAACGTGATCGCAGCGGGGGATGTCTTCATCGCTGCGCTTGTCGAGGGTGCGGACGAAACGGGCAAGCCGATGTTGCGGCGCGCTGATTTTTCTCACGGGGCGTGGGAGTCCGGTGCTCGCCCGGAACGCCTCATGTGTTTCTGGCGTTCGACTGCTCCGCAGGCGGGTGAACGCCGCACCATGCTCGTGGATGACGAGACGCTGCTGGAGATGGTGCAGCGCGACGAAGCCGATGCGGATCCTCGGCGGCGCGCGTTCCGCTGGATCCTTGCACTCGTGCTGCTTCGTCGCAAGCTGCTTCGGCTCGAGGGGATCACGCAGGAGCATGGCGCCGAGACATGGTCTTTTCTGCGTCGCGGCGCAGTCGAAGGCGAGGCACCACTGCACATTGTCAATCCAAAGATCCGGGACGAGGAAGTCAGCGAACTTTCGGAGCAACTTGGTGCGATTCTCCGAGCGGATGTGTAAAGCGGCATTCTCCATCGTCGCCGGGTTGTTGTGGAGTTGCATCGCGGTTTCCTGTGCTTCGCCGCCAGGAGTTTCGCAGCCCGATGGTCCTGCGCCCACTGCGCAGCAGTGGGCACAGACGCAGGAACGTCGCGCTGCCGCTGTTCCGTCGCTCTCGCTTCGTGGTCATGCGGACTTTGAGTGGCGAGACTCTGCTGGGCAACACTTCGATGACGGTGACTTCGACATCATTTTTCGCGCACCGAGCGAACTCTGCCTGCGCCTTTCCAAACTGGGGCAGAAGGTGCTGTGGATCGGTGCGGGGGGCGGGCAGGCGTGGGTGATCTTCCTGAATGAGAAGCCTGTGCGTGCGGTCCATCGTTTGGTGCAGCCAGCGGGACGTGCGCCGGAGCGCCCGCCGGCGGGGCTCGGCGACTCAATGCCCGGTATTGAGCGCTTCTTTGATCCTGATCGATTGACGGAGGCGCTTGGCATCGGGCGTGCGAATGCGGCCGATGTGCAGTCCATTCTGTGGGACGGTGGGCGTGCCGCATGGGCAGTTTTGCTGCCCGGTCGACGCGTGTTTGTCCGTGGGGAGAGTTTGCTGCCCATCGGCATGGAGTGGCTCGATGCATCGGGAGCGGTCACGGCAAGTTGCACACTGGGTGCGTTTGAGTGGTTGCGGAGCGAGCAGGCGATCGCTGCTTCGGAATCAACGAAGCCGCTCGTGCCAACCCGCATCCGCATCGAAGTGTGGAGTGGCGGACGGAAGCGTGAGCAGGGCAATCCCGATGGTGTTCTGCAGCTTGCTGCGGGGGAACCGACGGATGCATCGGCTCGCATGAAGCCACAGATGTTTTCTTGGGACGATGTCCGTGGGTCGACGCGTCCGGAGGTGATTGTCGCATGGGAGTGACTGCACGGCTTGTGTGTCGCGTGTTGGGTGTCTTGCTCGCTCGTTGTTCAGGACTGCGGGCGATTGGTGTGGCAGGGTGCATGGTGCTGGCGGTCGCTGCGCGTGCGGATACACCGCGCGAGTTGGTCGCTGCAAGCAGCGGAACTCATGTCTGGGTTGCGATACCAATCGATGGTGGCTGCAAGCTTGTGCACCATGCGTCCGCGATGGAAGGATCCTTTTGCCGAAGCGTCGTGCAGCTTGAGCGTCTGCCGCAGGCACTCGTTGCATCGGGCTCTGCGCTCACCATCATCATGCCTGCCTCTGGACAGCCTGCGAGTCATGCAGTGTTTGCGCTTTCCACGGAGCGCAACCCCGCCACGGGCGCGTTCTTCTATCGACCCGCCGGGCGGCTGGATGTGCTGGCGAGTGCGCCAAGCGGTGGGACATTCGCTGGCGCAGCAACGGATGGCAGCAGCATCTGGGTGCTGCAGCATGATTCGCCCATGTCGTTGCTTCGACTTGAGCCGACGGACTGGGCTGTAGAACCGCTGCCGACCGAGCGTGCCGGTACGTCTCTTGCGACATGGTCCGATGGCGCAGCGCAAGTGCCTGCTCTTGCGTTGGAGGAGGGGGGCGATCTCCTGCTGTGGCAGAGGCGAGCGGGATCGGATTGGCGCGAGACGCGCTGGCCCGGCGCAGCACGCGAGGGATGGTCGGTGGTGCAGGGGTCATCGCGCCCAACGCTTCTTGTGCGAGAGAACGGTGGTCTTCGGATCGTCTACCCCACGCCGACGGGGGTGCGCATGCTTGCGACCATGGCGATGCCAGTCGAACCGTGGGCGATTGTCGGCGTTGGCGACGGACTTCGGCTTCTTACGGTTGCAGCGGACGGTGCGGTCCGAGTGGCGCCGATCGATCCGCTGACTGGATCTGCGGGCGAGGCCGCGGCGCTCGAGCCGCAGCCCACGACCACAAGTTTGTGGCTTCATCTGCCGATCATCGGTGCAGTCACGATCGCGATGCTGCTCGCGGGCTTCATCATTCGTCCGCCGATGAAGGCTCCGCGACACCTGCCGCCCGAGTGGATGCCGCTGCCGATGGCGCGGCGCGCGCTTGCGCTGATGGTCGACTTGCTCCCGGGCGCGGGTGTCTCACTCGCGGTGACGGAGTGCCGTGTTGGGGACCTTCTTGTCATGCCCGCTTGGACGCCAGACATTGGGCAGTCTGCACCAGCCGCCCTGATGATTGCCGTGGCAACTGCATGGTGTCTGGTGTTTGAGACGGTTCTTTCGACCACGCCGGGCAAGCGCTTGATGGGTGCACGTGTGCTCGGCATCGATGCCGAAGGTCCGCTCGAGTCCGCGGGCGCGCTTCGAAGAGCGATTCGTGCGCTGCTCAAGGGGGTCGTGCTGTTCGCGCCAGCTCTCGGGTTCTTGGCGTTCGTGCATCCACTTCAGCAGGGGTTGCCAGAAACGCTGACGCGGACCATTCTGGTTCAAGCGCGACCGCAGCGCGGGTAGACGCCGCAGTACGAGTTGCCTCGCGGCGCCTTTTACTTCGCAGCAATGCGCGGCGAGTGCCAGCCACCGGCAGGGAGCAGCGATTCGTTGGCAATTTCGGGACCCCACGACCCCGGTTCGTAGGAGTGCGCGGGGACCACGGAACCCAGCACATCATTCACGATACGCCAGCACTCATCGACACCATCCGCGCGTGCAAAGAGCGTTCCGTCGCCGCGAAGCGCATCGCCGAGCAGACGCTCGTAGGGGGTCATCTCGTCATGCTGCTGATCGATCGCAAGAAGTTCGATGGGCTCACCGACCATTCGTTCGCCGTCTACCTTCACATTGGCGTCCAAGCCAACTTCGATGCGCGGCGTCAGTTGGAAACGGAGGCAATTGTGCGGGGGAGGCACGGGTTCGCTGAAGACCACCTGTGGTGGTCGGTGCAGTTCCACTCGGACCTCCGTTGCACTGCACGGCATGTGCTTTCCTGCCCGAAGGTAAATCGGCACACCGGACCAACGCCAGTTGTCGATCTGGAGGCGTGCCGCCGCATATGTTTCGGTGGTGGAATCGGGCTTGACGCCCGGCTCTTGCAGAAAGCCACGGAACTGGCCACGGACCAAGTCCGTTGGCTTCAATGTTCGCACGGCGCGGAAGAGTTTCACCTGTTCATCGCGGGTGCGCTCCGTGTCCTGCCAGTCGGGCACCTCCATGCAGAGGAATCCCAGCACCTGCATCAGATGATTCTGGACGACATCGCGCAGCGCTCCTGTCGCGTCATAAAACGAACCACGCCCCTCCACGCCAAAGGACTCAGCCATCGTGACCTGAATCTGCCGAACGTGATGGCGGTTCCAAATTGGTTCCAGGAACGCGTTGGCGAATCGGAAGTACAGGATGTTCTGGACAGCCTCCTTCCCGAGGTAGTGATCGATGCGGAAGATCGATCGCTCGTCGAACACCTCATGCAAATGCGTGTTGAGTTCCGATGCGCTCGCACGGTCATGACCGAATGGCTTTTCAACGACCACGCGCGCCCCCTTCGCGCAGCCGGACTCCGAGAGGTGCCCGCAGACGGGGCCGAACAAAGAGGGTGGAATCGCGAGGTAGTGGAGCGGCGCCTTGGCATCTCCGAGCGCCTGCCGAACCTGGGTAAACGTCTTCGGATCGGCGTAGTCGCCATCGACGTACCGCAGCAGGGAGCACAGTTTCCCAAACGCTGCTTCATCCACGCCGCCACCAAACTTCGTGATGCCATCGCGAGCGCGTTCCTTCAACTGGTCCAGCGTCATGCCACTCTTGGCGACGCCGACCACTGGAACACGGAGCACGTTGCGGCGTACAAGGGCCTGCAGTGCTGCAAAAGTCTTTTTGTGTGCCAGATCGCCGGTTGCACCAAAGAAGACCAGCGCGTCCGAAGGCGCAGAGGCGGTCATGGTTTAGTGCGCCCTCTCGCCTTCAGGCTTTTCGAGATGACCGCCGAAGCCCATACGCATGGCAGAACAGACCTTGTTTGCAAAGTCCGCATTGCCGCGGCTCTCAAAGCGGTCCATGAGTGCTGCGCTGAGCACATGGGTGGGGACACCTTCATCGATGGCGGCAAGAATGGTCCAGCGACCTTCGCCCGAGTCGGACACTCGCCCGGCGAAGCGCGCAAGATCCTTGTCGCCCGCGAACGCTTGCGCGGTGAGGTCGAGCAGCCACGATGCGATCACGCTGCCGCGGCGCCACACCTCCGTCACCTCGGCGAGATCAAACTGATACTGGTAGTTCTCAGGGTCGCGCAGCGGAGTGGTCTCCGCATCCTGTTCGCGCGTGTGCAGTCCTGCATCGGCATGCTTGAGAATGTTGAGGCCCTCGGCGTATGCCGCCATGATGCCGTACTCGATGCCGTTGTGCACCATCTTGACAAAATGCCCCGCGCCGGATGGTCCGCAGTGGAGGTAGCCCTGATCGGCCGTACCTCGCGAGCCCCGACCAGGGGTCGGCGGTGCAGCCGCCTTGCCTGGAGCGAGCGCCGAAAAGATCGGATCGAGGCGCGCCACCGCCACTTTCTCGCCGCCGATCATCTGCGAATACCCGCGCTCGAGCCCCCACACGCCACCCGACGTCCCGCAGTCGACGTAGTGGATGCCGCGCGGAGCGAGTTCCTTCGCGCGTCGAATGTCATCCTTGTAGTAGGAGTTGCCGCCGTCAATGATCGCATCGTCCTTGGACAGCAGTGGCGCAAGTTCATGAATCGTGGTGTCCACGAATGCGGCCGGAATCATCAGCCACACATGCCGTGGCCCCTTCAGTTTGCTCACCAGATCCTGCAGGCTCGTGGCACCCTTCGCACCCGCTTTGACAAGTGTGGCGACTGCCTCTGCACTGCGGTCGTACACGACAACTTCATGTCCCGCGCGCAGCAATCGCTGCGTCATGTTGGCGCCCATTCGGCCGAGTCCGATCATTCCAAGTTGCATGGTGTGTGTCCTAGGTTGGTCTCTGTTCGATCAGCCATCGCGCGCCTGTCCAAGTTGCTCAACATTTGCACCTTGTGGGAGGGGGGTGGATGGTACAGGAGGAAGATGAAATCGTGTTATGTTCCTCTCTGGAAGCTCCCTCAACCCTGCGGTGGCGCTCGAAGGACTCGCTCTAGGCCATGTTCCTGCATTCTTTCGCCGATGTGGTGCGCGTTGCAACCTTCTGCCGTACATTCTGATGCCGCACGATTGGAGTGATCATTGGCCCGCAAAGAACGGAAAAAACTCGGAGATCTGCTGATCGAAGCAGGCGTCGCCACGGCTGATAAGGTCGGGGAGGCTGCAGCTGCTGCAAAGGGATCGCGGCGCCGAATCGGCGAAGTGCTGGTGGAGATGTCCGCATGCTCCGACGAAGATGTCGCGCGTGCGCTCGGCAAGCAGTTCGGATTGGAATTCGTCAACCTCGATCGGCCTGAGGGGCTCAACCGCGTCAACAAGAAACTGCTGACTGATGACATCATCAAGAAGTACCTGATCCTGCCGCTTGATGAGAAGACTGGGAACACCATGCGCATCCTGATCCATGATCCGATGGATCTCGATGCGCTGACTGCACTTCAGTTTCGCCTGAATTGCCAGTTCGAGAAGTTCATCACGAGCCGTACCCAACTTCGCTCATTCATCGACAACGGGGGCTCTGCGCAGGGGCTTCTCAACAAGATGTCCGTCGTCACCGATTCGGTGACAAGGACGCGCGACAGCAGCGTGGAGTCGAGCCGTGATTCATCGCGCGATGCATCGCGCGATGCATCCGTGGACCGCGAGAGCGTCGCCAAAATCGATGAGGGTGCGATCAAGATTGTGGACCGCATGATCATCCAGGCTGTCACGAACCGGGCAAGTGACATTCATGTCGAGCCGATGAAGGAGTTCGTGCGGCTGCGCTATCGCATCGACGGTTCCTGCGTCGATATCACCCCCTCGATTCCCAAGAAACTGCAAGGGTCTGTCTTGGCTCGTTTGAAGCTGATGGCGGGGATCAACATCGCTGAGAAACGGATCCCACAAGACGGTCGCATCAAGTTCACGGTGGAGGGGTCGCCGATCGATTTTCGAGTGAGTGCCTGCCCGTCTGTGTGGGGTGAGAGTGTTGTGTTGCGTATTTTGCGGCCGGAATCGGCGCGAATCGGTCTGCTCAACCTGGGACTGCAACAGGACACCCTCGATACGTTCAACAGGGTGATCCGACGCCCCAACGGCATCTTCCTTGTCACAGGTCCGACGGGATCTGGAAAGACAACCACGTTGTATTCGGCGCTCAACGATCTCAATCGTCCGGACCGCAAGATCATCACCGCTGAAGACCCGGTGGAGTTCTCCTTCAAGGGAATCAATCAGGTGCAGGTGCGTGAGCACATCGGGCTCACCTTCCCGATCATCCTGAAGTCCATGCTTCGACAGGCGCCAAACATCATCCTCGTCGGTGAAATCCGAGATCGGGAAGTGGCGGACATCGCCATTCAGGCGGCGTTGACTGGTCACTTGGTGTTCTCCACGTTGCATACCAACGATGCGCCGAGCGCGATCACGCGTCTCATCGACATGGGGGTGAAGCCCTTCCTTGTGGCGAGTTCGATTCAGGCGGTGCTTGCCCAGCGGCTCGCACGGATTCTCTGCCCCGAGTGCAAGGTGCCCGACACGGAGCCAGATCCGCGCATGCTCCGTTTGACGGACATCAGCCCCGAGGATGTCGCCCGTGGCACCATAATGAAGCCTGTCGGATGCCCCAAGTGCTACGGCACCGGTTACAAGGGGCGCCGCGGCGTCTATGAAATGATGATCATGAATGCCGAAATCCGCGACTTGGCATTCCAACGTTCGACCGTCTCCAAGCTTCGTGGAGCTGCTGTGCGTGCGGGCATGCGAACGCTGCTCGGAGACGGAAAGATCAAGGTGCTGAAAGGTGAGACCACGTGCGATGAGATTGCGAAGTTCGCACAGTCGGACATGGCCAGTTGAACGCTCGCTGAGCGAGTGAAGGAGACGAGATGTCATCAGGCGAATCGACCCCATCAACAAAAGTGGCAGCTGCATCGGTCCAAATGGATCGCTTGCTCGACACAGCCGTTCGTCAGGGGGCATCCGATCTTCATATCAGTATCGGGCGGCCTCCCACGGTTCGACTGCATGGACGGTTGCGATCGCTTGCGACGAAGGTCCTTGAACCGGAGGACACGATGTCGCTCATGAAGCAGATCACACCAGAGAGAAATCAGCAGCAACTTCAAGAGCACGGTGGATCAGACTTTGGCATGGCATTCAAGGATCTCGCACGATTTCGAGTCTCCATTTTCAAGCAGCGCGGTGCTGTGTCGATGGTGCTGCGGCAGATTCCCAACAAACTTTTCACATTTGAGCAGATTGGTCTGCCCGGCATCTGTCTGGAACTCATTCGCCGCCCGAGAGGCTTGTTCCTTGTCACGGGGCCGACGGGATCAGGCAAGTCAAGTTCGCTCGCCACGATGATCGACATCATCAACAACACGCTTGAGCGGCACATCGTGACAGTGGAAGATCCGATCGAGTTTTATCACTTCCATAAAAAGTCAGTTGTGAATCAACGCGAAGTGGGGGAGGATGTGCCGTCGTTTGCCGAAGCGCTCAAGCGCGTGCTGCGTCAAGATCCCGATGTGATCCTCGTCGGCGAAATGCGCGATCTGGAGACCATCGAAGCAGCCATTCGGGCGGCGGAGACTGGACACTTGGTGTTTGGCACGCTGCACACCACGGGCGCGGCAGGAACGATCAACCGAATCATCGATGCATTTCCGACCAATCAGCAGGAACAGATCCGCGTACAGCTCTCGACGGCTCTGATTGCCGTCCTCAGTCAAGTTCTGCTCAAGCGGAAGGATGCGCCGGGGCGGGTGGCTGGTTATGAGTTCCTCATGATCACGCCAGCCATCGCGAACCTGATCCGTGAGAACAAGACGTACCGAATCGACTCTGCGATCCAGACTGGTCGGAAGTTCAGCATGCAGTTGCTCGACGACCATCTCTGGCGGCTCTATGAAGCAGGCACTATCGACGCCGAGGAAATGATGGACTGTGCCAAGAACCCGGGCGCGATTCGGGACAAAATTCATCGTTCTGGCGGCACGGTAGGGCGCCCAGAATGGGATGAAAAAGAAGAGGCTGCAAAAGGCGAATAACTGCAAAATAACGTATCGAAAATTTGTTGGCAGAATTATTGATCCGATTTCGCATGGTTTTCCATGCTTGGTCGTACATTCTTGAGGTCATACCATGGGCGCACTTTCCGATATTGATCCGAGCGAACTCAAGGGGCGCAAGCTCGGTCGAGTTCTTACCAAGATGGGCAAGATCACTCGTGAGCAGGTGCACGAGGCGATCTCTGCAAGGACGGTCGATCCAACAAAGGGGCGGAAGAAGCTTGGCGAAGTGCTCATTGAGATGGGGCTCATCAGTGCGCAGGACCTCGCGGCTGCTCTTGCTGGTCAGCGTGGATTCCGATTTGTTCCGCTGGCGGGGAAAGTCATCCCACCTGAAACGCTGCGCGCGCTCACTCCCGAGGCGGCGACTGTCATGCGGGTTGTGCCGCTTGAGATCGATCCAGCCGCAAAGACCATTACGGTCGCAATCGGTTCGGCCGGCAATTTCCAGGCGATCGACAACCTGCGGATGAACATGTTCCCTGGGTACTCGATCACGGTTGTGATCTCTCCGTCCGCCGACATCGACGCGCTGATCAAGAAGGAGTACGCGCGGAAGTCGGAAAGCGCCGAACTCTTTTCGGAGGTGGATCGCTCCGAGGCAGTCAAGAACCTGCAGGGGCGCGGTGACTCGGTCGATGTGGCGTCGCTTGTCGACGCGGGCAGCGACAACGCGGTCGTTCAACTCGTGACCAACATGCTCGTCCAGGCGATCGCCAACGGAGCTTCCGACATTCATCTGGAGCCGTTCGAGGACGAGTTCAAGATGCGTTATCGCATCGATGGTGTGCTGTACGAGATGAAGAATCCGCCAAAGGAGATCGCGATGGCGATCGTCAGCCGCGTCAAGATTCTCGCGAAGCTCGACATCGCTGAACGCCGTCTTCCGCAGGACGGACGCATCAGTTACCAGTTGTCTGCGGACCGCGATCCGATCGATCTTCGTGTCGCTGTTCTGCCGACCATGTACGGCGAGTCGGTAGTGCTCCGTGTGCTCGATCGTTCGGCTGTGCAGTTGGAACTGGACCGCATTGGGCTCCGCGAAGATGAGCTGGAGAAGATGCGCTACATCATCAACAAGCCCAATGGCATCGTGCTCGTGACGGGACCAACGGGCTCGGGCAAGACCACCACGCTCTACGCGGCACTGCGTGAGTTGAACCAGATCGATACGAAGATTCTGACCGCGGAGGATCCGGTCGAGTACGACATCCACGGCATGGTGCAGTGCCAAGTAAATCTGGATCAAGAACTGACCTTTGCCAAGTTGCTGCGCTCCTTCCTTCGGCAGGATCCCGACATCATTCTCGTGGGCGAGGTGCGCGATCTCGAAACGGCACAGATCTCCATCCAGGCCAGCCTGACTGGTCACTTGGTGTTTGCAACGCTCCATACGAACGATGCGCCAAGTTCCATCTTGCGTTTGCTCGATCTTGGCGTGGAGTCCTTCCTCTTGACTGCGACGATCGAGGCGATCGTTGCGCAGCGTCTTGTTCGGCGGATCTGCACGCAATGCAAGGAGCAGTTCACGCCATCGCACGAACAGCTTCTGGAACTCAGCATGCAACCGGCAGATGTAGCGGGGCGGCAGTTCTTCCGAGGACGTGGATGCGACCGCTGCACCAAGACTGGCTACAAGGGGCGAATGGCGCTCTTTGAGATCATGCTGATGGATGACGAGCTGCGCGAGTTGGTCATGCGACAGGCATCGACCGCTGTCCTTCAGGCGGAGGCGCGCAAGCGCGGCATGAGGACGCTCCGTGAGTCGGGATTGCTGGCCCTGTACGAGGGACAGACCACCATTGATGAGATCGTTCGAGAAACGATTCTGACAGGAGACTGATCATGCCAAGCTACGCATTCGAGGCTGCAAACACCGCGGGCAAGACCCAAAAGGGCACCATCGAGGCGGACAACAGCGAGGATGCGATCAAGAAGATCCGCAGTCAGGGATTGTTCCCGACGGCGGTTCGCGAGCAAAAGGAAGCCAAGAAGGCGGCCGCGGCAAAGAAAAGGCAGCAGTCGGGAGCAAAGAAAAAGAAGCGTTCGATCGCCATCGGAGGCGTGAATCAAAAGCAGTTGACGCTCTTTACGCGGCAGATGTCCACGCTCCAGGACGCGGGTCTGCCGCTGCTTCGGTCGCTGCAGATTCTCGAAGATCAGCAGAAGCCATCCAAACTGAAGAACGTGTTGGAGGATGTCTGTGAAGCTGTGTCTTCTGGGTCCTCGCTCTCCGAGGCGTTCAATCAGCACCCGAAGGTCTTCAAGCGCTTGTACGTGAAGATGGTCGCTGCAGGTGAGGTCGGCGGTGTGCTCGATGTCGTGATGCGACGACTCTCCGAGTTCATGGAGAAGGCGCAGCGCCTGAAGCGGCGCATCATCGGCGCGATGATCTATCCGTCGGTGGTCATCCTGATTGCTGTAGCCATCGTCACAGGCATCATGTACTTCGTGATTCCGAAGTTCCAGGAGATCTTTGCGGACTTCGACATTGAACTGCCTGCCCTGACCAAGTGGCTTATCTCTGCAAGCCAGTGGGTGGCGGGGCAGCAGGATGGGCAGAAGGTGCCCGGCGTGCTTTGGATCATCATGTCGCCGTTCTTGATCTTCTTCTTCTTCAAGCTGGTGCGCATGACCAAGTTTGGGCGGGCAGTGACGGACGTGATACGAGTGAAGATCCCCGTCATCGGGGGGCTGGTTCGGAAGACGGCGATTGCCCGCTTTACCCGCACGCTCGGAACACTCGTCGCTGCAGGTGTGCCGATTCTTGAGGCAATCACCATCACGCGCGATACATCTGGCAACTATGTCTTTGAGAAGGCGCTCACCAAGGTGCACGATTCGATCCGTGAGGGCGAGACCTTCGCAAAGCCGCTGCGCGAGAGCAAGGTGTGCGACGCGATCGTGGTGAACATGATCGATGTCGGCGAGGAGACAGGCGATCTCGATTCCATGCTCATGAAGGTGGCGGACAACTACGACGAAGAGGTGGATGTCGCGGTGGCCAGCCTGCTTTCGCTTCTCGAACCGTTCATGGTGGTGATCCTCGGTGGCATTGTGGGCACCATCGTGCTCGCGCTGTTCCTCCCTCTGGTGTCCATGATCGAGAGCGTGTCGAGTTCTGCACAGAAGGGCAGTTGATGAAGCGGCGCGCGTTCACCATCCTCGAACTCTTGACGGTGGTGGGGGTGATCGTCACGCTCGTGGGCATCTTGGTGGTCGGTATCTCCGCGGCGTCACGGAGCGCACAGGCGGCGAACACTCGGAACCTCATGTCATCCGTCAGCCGCGCGCTCGTGCAGTTCAAGGGCGATGTCGGCTACTTCCCGCCAGCGCTCGGTCTCGGTCCCACTGCGCCGCAGGACACGGGCTACATGCGCGATCTGGTTCGTCCAGTTGTTGCCCCAGCAGGGCTGAACCCGCAGCAGATCACCACGCTGCAGACGTACTACTCGCTGACCACACCGGTGGAGTACCTGATCGGTCCCGGCGGACGCGATGAGGATGGCTACGGAGGCGTTGGTACAAGTCCGACGGGCCTTGGCGCGAAGGAGATGCCAAGTGTGGGGATTCGATCGCCGCTTCGTGATGGGGTGTGGGGAGCGCTTGCATCGCCTCGGCAGTCCACGCCCGGGAATGGTGCGTACAACTCGCGCAACCTGCCGCGGGGCGCCCTGGAAGCCAACACATCCACCGATCCCAATGTGCAGGGACGTTCGCTCGGACCGTACCTGGAACTGAAGGACGGCTCAGCGATTGGGGCGGTGGCGGGCTTCGATCAGAATGGCATGGTGGTCGTCGCGCGCCCTGGGGACAACCATTTCAACTCCAATGGTCCGAAGGTGCTCCTCGATTACTACGGGCAGCCGATTCGGTACTACCGCAAGGGGTACTCGAGCGATGATCCTCGGCGCACGGCAGGCAAGTCGTCGGGCTCTGGCGGCAGCAGTGGCATCGGCTGGGACCTGTCGGACATCTTCGTGCTTCGTCCGCAGCGTTTCACGCCCGGCACCGAGTTGGTCGGTGCGGTGGATGCAAACAACGATGGCGCCACCTCGCGGCAGTTGCAGACGGCGGACTTTGCACTCTTTTCTTCGGGTCCCGATCAGCGCGTGAACAACTTTGTCCGTGCCGATGCAGAGCTCTTCAACGAAGACAACATCGTGGAGGTTGGAAACTGATGCGACGCGGATTCACGGTGCTGGAGTTGGTCGTGGTGATCGGCGTGATCCTGATCCTGATGGCTCTGGCGCTGACAGTGACAAGCACCGTGCTGACTGGCAATGACCGCCGCAGCATGCAGGGCACATTCCTGCTGCTCGATCAGGCGATCGCATCGTGGCAAGCGCAGACCGGACGCGAGTTGTCGTTTGGGCGCAGAACGCTTCCAACGGGCACCACGGGAACGCCCGATTTCACGCTGTCGGCGACGGGTCCCTCCGCGGGGTTCGACATCTACGAGGAGAATCTCCAAACGCCCTACGCGATCTGTGTGATTCTCGAACGCTTGGCGTCGAACCCGGAAGCCGCGGAGATCATCGCCAAGATTCCGAGTACTGCCCTGCGGCTTGTTCCCAAGACCACGGGGGTAACTGCGGTCGAGCCGCTGCCGCCAGGTTGGACCAGCGGCGATGCGCAGGGTGATCCCAATCAGATGCCAAATTCCGTCGACTTAATCCGCGAAGTGTGTGATCCGTGGGGCAAGCGCATTGAAGTCGTGTTCCCGGGTCGCCTTGCCCGAGCGAGTGAACTGAGCGCGACTGGCAGCAGCATCGACCGCGAGGATGGGTCTGTGCGGACGCTGGATGAGGCCAAATTTGGCGTGTGCCGCGGTCGGAAGATCTGCTTTGTGTCTGCGGGGCCCGATGGGGATTTTGGACGCCTTGACACTGATGATGAGGGGATACGAAAGGCTACCGAGGACAACATCTTCTCGTACGAACTTCTGCCGAGGCCACAGCAGTGAAACGATTCGCGGTCCATCCTTGGCCGCGCGGAGTGCACGCTCCCAGCGGATTCACGCTGGTGGAACTGCTCGCGGTGATGGCTGTGATCGCAATCCTCGGTGTGGTCGTCACTACGAGTGCGGGGCGAGTGACCAAGGAGGCACGGGTGGCGACCGCCGCCAATCAGTTGCTCGCGGCTCTTGCCGAGGCGCGAGCGATCGCGATCCGCGACCGTGCCCAAGTTCTGGTCGCGTTCACTGTCTTTCGCAAGACCTACCGAGCCACGACGAACGGTCCCGAACTGATCGATTTCACCAAGCCGCAGCAGACTCAGATCGTGATTGCAAAGGCAACGGGGCGGGTGGGATTCCCCGGCGCTGTGTCCGGGACTGGGCAGTATCCAGTACAGAACACCGCTCTGAATCCAAGTGATCCCGACTTATTTGTGGAGGAGTTTGTTCCCGTCGATGGAGTGGGGCTTCGACTGCTGCCTGTCGGCATCAAAGTGGCAGGTCAGGCGGCGGACATTATGACTCAGGATGAGATCCCCTACGACGACATCTGGATCTCTCAGCCAGTCATGAGTTTGCGACCGACGGATACCGCTGCGACCGTTGAGCGTGGATCGCTTGTGGTCGTGCGATTTTCCGCGGACGGCACGGTGATCACACGCAATCCGTCGCTTCCGTCGAACCTGACTGCTTCGACAAGCGATACAGCTGCCATCGCGCCATGGATCGACTTCAACCGCGATGGATTTGGAAGTGTCGGCACCACGCAAGGCGGCACGAACAGCAAGTTTTTTGCACTGGATGAGTACCGCGATGAACCACTGGGCAATCACACGATGTTCCTCGCTGTCTTCGATGACGACCTGTTTCATCAGCAGGCAACGGCGACAGAGATCGCCGCTTGGAGGCAATACCCGGGTATTGGCGCATGGATGAGCGGCCTCAACACCGCGCGTACGAACTTCATCAACCAGTTCTGCGATCGAATCCAGTTCAATCGGTTCACGGGTGTTGCGGAGATTGTGCCAAGATGACCGCATACCACCGCCATCTTCGAACGACTCGCCGAGCGTTCTCGCTGGTGGAACTGCTGCTTGCTGTCTTCATCCTTGGCATCGGACTGATCGGCATCTCCGCACTGTTCCCCGCAGGCATTGCACAGCAGCGGCAGGCAAGCGATGACATCATGGGCCCCGTTGTTGCCGACAGTGCCGTTGCGCTGCTGCGCGCGCGGCTGTCACCGCAGCAGTTCGGCACGCTCGAGGCGTTCGGTCAGCAGCAGTTCGTGTCGACCAATATCGGAGGCCAAGTCGCTGTAGCGCCGACGGTCGAGGGTGACTGGACTTGGCGCCGCCCTGGATTTCTGTTTGCGGACTTCGCTGCCACGCCCTTGGTCAACGAGCTCGGAGCCATTGATATTTTTAGTTCGTATTTCACGCTCAACCAAGCTGGCGCAACCGTGAACGGCGTCTCGTTCAGTGGGCTGAATGTTTCAAAGGTCGCGGTCGAAAATGCAGACTCAACGGGTGGCGGCGACCAACTGTTCGGCATTCCATGGAATCGCCGCTTGGGGCTTCCAATCGTCCTGATTACACAAGGCGAGCGCGCCTACCCGCAGGTGCCTGAAGAGGGAGGATCCACACAGCGACCCGTGTACTTCTGGGAGTGCATGTTCCGCAGGTTTGGGGGCCGAATTCAGGTGGCAGTATTCGTGTACCGCGTTGCGCCCGGTGGCGGCGAGCCGCGCCAATACTCCGTGGCGCAGGGCACAGGTGCCGCCTTGTTCATCCCGCCGCTGCCGTTCCTGTTCGATCTGGCGACACCACCGTTTGGCCCACTTCGCGCCGGGGGGATCGATGGGAATCTGGCGACCTTCCTCGACAACGCTTCGGTGACCACGCAAGGCGTCACGACCACGCCAACAGAACTTGTTCGGGAGTACACATGGCAGTCGCCCAACCAGTGGCTGCTCGACAAGTACGGCGATGTGCACCGCGTGGCGGTTGGTCGGCGCAATACCCGTGACAATGCGAACATCACGCTTGCTCGCCCGATCCCACAGCAGCCTGCGATTCCCGAGTTGCGTGGACTGTTGAATGTGGGTGGTGCCGTGAATGGCAGCGTGGGACCGGATCTTGGTTCGCGGTTCATCTGGTTCATCCCGACATTTGATTCGCAGTCCCGTTCGCTGCGAGCTGTCTACGCCACGGTGCAGGAACTCTGATCATGGCACGCAGCACGAACCACATTCTGCCGACTCCACGCGGGTTCACCCTCGTGGAACTGATGGTGGCGGTCGGGCTGCTGCTTGTCGTGGTGATCGCCGTGAGCAGGGTGTTCAGCACGGCAAGCAAGGTCACAAGCCTCGGAGAGGCCAACAACGACCTGCTGCAGGAGACGGCTGCCATCGAGCGGCAGATTCGAAGCGACTTTGCGCGGCTCGACTTCGATGGCTGCATCGCGATCCAGTGCGTGGCGGTGCAGAACAATGTGAATCGGATCCAGTTCGGGTCCGCCGCTGCGCCTCTGGTGGATCCGTCGCGGCCGGACGATGCGATCATCCGCTGCGATCAACTGGTGTTCTTTTCCAAGGGAGCTCAAACATCTGTCCGCTTCACAGGGAATCAGGACCTTTCCACGGTTGCGGGGCCAATTGGAATGGCGAAGAGTGCCTCCGTGCGGGTGCTCTACGGTCATGGAGTGCAACTGCCTGAACTTCTCCCGCAGACGAGCGGAGGGGTTGTTCGTCGGATTGATCCAATCTCATTCAGCGACCGCACGCTTGTGCCGTGGAGCTTTGATCCAGATCCTGCGGGATCACTGGAGTACTCATTCTGGCTCACGAGTGGTGGCGGCGTTGCACGCGGGACGCAGCCAGAGGCGCGCGATTGGATTCTGGCGCGGCAGGCGGTGCTGCTGGCGGATGATGGCGCGAACAAAATTTATCTGCACGCGAGTCCGCGTGCTCCGC
>Ga0194134_10000847_pt1 | contig 45026 bp, 34 predicted proteins | sample TA2KigOff0mmetaG_FD_148602 | JGI IMG/M metagenome (GOLD analysis project Ga0194134, IMG submission 148602) | Freshwater microbial communities from Lake Tanganyika, Tanzania - TA2015056 Kigoma Offshore 0m | ecosystem: Environmental > Aquatic > Freshwater > Lake | place: Tanzania: Lake Tanganyika... | reverse complement strand
GAGCGTCTCGGCTACAAAACGCCAACTCAAGCTCGTCGCGATTTTTCTGTTGAATTCAAAATTGCTGCGTGATTCAATGGCAATAATTCACTCCCAACGCGCTGTCCACCACGTCCGGAGCGGAACAATCTTTGCGTTCACGGACCGCGCGGGGTTGAACCGGCGGATTTTCGATACGTTGAACCGTACTTCGGATCGCGGGCTGTATGTCAATCAGAACAACAATTTTGAGTTTTCACGATTGTCGAGAGGAACGGCAACGCTTGCCAATGGGCAGTACGTGCACATGGTAATGACAATTGCAAACAATGGTGCCCGGCTTTACATCAATGGCAACCTTGACATCAACCTCGGCACCAACTCGATGAATCTAACGACGCCCGACCGCGTCGTACATTTCTTCCTCGACAATTTGGAGGATACAAGCCAGACGGACTTTGCCACGGCCCGAATCGCGCTGTTGCGGATGTACACAAATGCACTGTCGGATGCGGAGGTGCGGCAGATCGCGGCGAATCCGTTTAACAGTTCGGTGGGAATTGGACCGCCGTCATTTCTCACTTCGGGTGTGCGCAACGGGGCCACATTCTCCGAGAGCCAGCCCATCGCGCCGGGAGCGTTCTTTTCGATTTTGGGCTCGTCGCTGAGCGAGGCTACGAGCGATTGGTCGGGACGGTTTGATGGATCGAACGCGCCGACTACATTGAACGGAACGAGGGTGTTGATTAATGACCGCCCGGCTTTTATTTCGTTTACTTCGCCCGGTCAGCTCATTGCGATTGCTCCAGATACGATTGCTCCGGGGAATGTGACGATTGTGGTGGAGAAGAGTGGGGTGCGCAGCCCGGCGGTGACCGCGCAGGCGAGAGCGCTGAACCCTTCGTTCTTCACTTACGATCAACGGAACCGGCGATTTGTCGCCACCCTTTCAGCCGACAATACGGCTTACATTGCGCCGGCTGACTTGTTCGGAGTATCGACCGTGAATGGTTTGGCTGTGCGTCCGACAAGGCCCGGAGAGTTTGTCATCGCCTACGGAATGGGCATGGGGGCGACGACGCCGAACGTGCCGGCGGGGATGATTCCGCCATTTCGTGAAGGAGGACATCCTGTATCGGGGACGGTTTCTTTGCGATTTGGAACCCAGACAATTCGCCCGATCTATGTCGGATTGTCGGGATTTGTCGGTGTGTATCTGGTTGGCTTCGAAGTGCCAACATTGCCACCGGGCGATTACGAGTTGCAGATCACCATCAACGGAGTGTCTTCGCCGACGGGCGTTGTAATTCCAGTGGCGGCAAGGTAGAGATGCCGCAATACTTTTTGGGAGTGGATGGAGGCCAGTCTTCGACAACCGCCATCATCGGAGATGAGAAGGGGAATGTGATTGGGATTGGACGAGGTGGACCTTGCAATCACATCAAGACAGGCGATGGTCGGGCGAAGTTTGAGAATGCGATTCGGGGCGCATTGCCACAAGCGGGATTGCACTATCGGGCGGCTTGCCTGGGCTTCAGCGGCGGGCCAAAGGACAAAGAGGATCTGGTTCGGCAGCTGATTCGCGCCGATGAATACAACGTGACGAACGACGGCCTGATCGCGTTGACCGGGGCGACGGGCGGAGCACCAGGAATCATCGTTGTGGCGGGAACAGGTTCGATTGCCTTTGGCCGTAATGCGAGAGGTGAGACAGGGCGTGCTGGTGGCTGGGGTTACATTTACGGTGACGAGGGCGGCGGGTTTGATCTGACGCGCGAGGCCGTTCGGGCCGCGTTGCGGATGGAGGAGCGCTGGGGCCCGGCGACCTCGTTGCGCGACAAGCTGCTCGCGGCGGTCGGTGCAGAGAACGCCAATGACTTGATGCATCGTTTTTATACGACCGATTTTCCGCGGCCGCAGATCGCAAGCTGCTCGAAGCTGGTGGATGAGGCGGCACGTGAGGGAGACCGGGTCGCAATCGAGATTCTGAATCGGGCCGCCCAGCAACTGGCAGGATTTGCGGCCAGTGTGCGGCAGGCGATTTTTGAACCGTATGAGCCTGCGTTGGTCTCGCCGGTGGGGAATGTTTATAAGAGCGAAATCCTGCGCGATCGCTTTGAGATGCTGGTGGGGCTGAATGACGCAAACCAGTTCGCCGAGCCTGCGTATGGGCCGGCCTCGGGTGCATTGATCGAGGCGTGGCGGATGGCCGGCATCGAGCCAGATTTTAGCGGGTTGCCGAAAGAAGAGAAGTTGGGCTCACGCTAAACTTGGGGTTTACCCCATGGCAAAACTATCTATTCGTGACTTGCAGCTGAACGGCAAGACTGTCTTTATTCGTGTGGACTTCAACGTTCCACTGGCACCTGGAGGCAAGGAAATCACTTCGGACAAGCGGATCCGTGCGAGCTTGCCGACGATTCAATATGCGCTTGAGCAAGGTGCTGGCTTGGTTCTGGCGAGCCACCTGGGACGGCCGAAGGGCAAGCGGAACGCGGAGATGAGCCTCGCACCTGTTGCTGCGAAATTGAGTGAACTGCTGGGGCGGCCGGTTGCGTTTGCCCCGGATTGCGTTGGCGTGGAAGTAGCAGCGATGAAGCTGAAGGCGGGAGAAGTATTGCTGCTTGAGAATTTACGTTTTCATGCTGCGGAAGAGGGCAATGACGCTGAGTTCTCGAAGCAGTTGGCCAGCTTGTGCGATGTGTATGTGAACGATGCCTTTGGTACTGCGCATCGGGCTCACGCGAGCACCGTGGGGATGATTCCTTTCGTGTCGCAGGCAGCCGCCGGGTTGTTGATGGATAAGGAACTGGAGTACCTCACCAAGGTGACGGATGCGCCGGAGCATCCTTCGATTTCGATCATCGGTGGCGCGAAGGTGAGCGACAAGATCGAAGTGATTCAGAACCTGCTGAAGATTTCAGACAAGCTTCTGATTGGTGGCGCCATGGCTTACACGTTCCTGAAGAGCCAGGGGCTGCCGACAGGGAAGAGCCTTGTCGAGGAGGACAAACTGGACCTGGCGAAAGAGTTGCTTGCGACCAGCGGTGGGAAGTTGATGCTGCCTGTCGACCATCAGGTGAGCCCTGAGTTTAAGGCCGATGCGGGCAACACGACAGTTGACCAGATTCCGGATGGGCAGATGGCGCTCGATATCGGGCCGAAGACGATCGAAGCTTACGTGGCGGCGATTGCAGCGGCAAAGACGATCATCTGGAATGGACCGATGGGAGTGTTTGAGATGCTGCCCTTCGACAAGGGCACGATGGCTGTCGCCAATGCAGTGGCTGAGGCGACGGATCAGGGTGCCATCAGCGTCGTGGGAGGTGGCGATAGCGAGAAGGCTGTGAAGACGGCTGGCATCAGCAACCGTGTTTCTCATGTGTCGACCGGTGGTGGAGCGAGCCTGGAGTTCCTCAGCGGTATCGCATTACCGGGTGTGGCCGCCTTAACCGAGAAGTAGAACAACAGGGGCCTGAGTTGTTGATAGGATCAGCTTGATCTTTATCATGCGAACTCCGGCCCTTTTCTTTCTTGGCGTGGCGTCTTTGATGGCGCAAAATGGCACCGTCGCGGGTGCGTTTCATGTGGAGCATCCGACGCTCTTGAATCTTGGATTCGAGTGGCGGATTGATGGAGACGCGAATCGGAACGCGACGGTGGAAGTGCGGTTCCGTAAGGTGGGAACTCAGCCGTGGCGGCCTGCTTTGCCGCTGCTCAGGATTGGCGGGGAGCGGGTGTTCCGTGAGCGCGAGTCGATGAGCTACATTGTGCCGCATGGGTTCGCAGGGAGCATTCTGAATCTTGAGCCTGCAACCAGCTACGAGTGTGAGTTCACGATGAAGGATCCCGATGGCTTGAGCGGGACGACACAGCAGCGGGTGACGGTGGCGACCCGAGCTGAACCTAAATCCTATGCGGGTGGCAGGGTGTTGCATGTGTACCCGAACGATCACGAAGGGCCAAAGCAGGAGCCCAGCTTTATCGGGTTGAAAGCGGCCTATTACGGGGAAGGGCGCGGAGACTGGACGGCGGTGCGCATGAAGAAGGCGCAGCCTGGAGATACCATCCTCGTGCACGCTGGGCTTTACCGGCCGGAGCGTTTGAACTACGTCGATCCGTTGAGCGCGCCTTTTACGGGAACGTGGTCCTTATCGCTCAAAGGCACGGCAGAGAAGCCGATCACGATTCGGGGTGCCGGAGATGGCGAGGCAATCTTCGATGGTGCTGGGAATCACAAGTTGTTCGACGTGATGGCGTCGCAACATCACATCTTCGAGGGGCTTACATTCCGCAACACGGAAGTAGCGATCTTCGCGGGTGAAAAGGAAGTGATGGGGGCCGTGGGGTTGGTGGTTCGCAATTGCCGGTTTGAGGATATTGGTGTTGGCGTGTGGACCGAGAGTGCCCAGTCTCGTGACTTTTACATCGCGGACAATCTGTTTCTTGGGCGTGAAGACCAGATGCGGTTGATTGGCTGGAATCAGGCTGGGCAGAGGACCGCAGGGATTTATCCCTCGCATCAACTGCGATCTTTCTTCGCGGTGAAGGTGTACGGGCCAGGGCATGTGATCGCGCACAATGCCATCGCTTACTTCCATGACGGAATTTGTGTTTCGACGTATGGACCGCCGGATGCGGATCCAGAGTTGAGGGCTTCTTCGATCGACATCCACAACAACGACATTCATTTGTCGAACGATGACTTTATCGAGACGGATGGTGGAACCCATAATCTTCGTGTCTTTGGGAACCGGGGCGTGAATGCGTCGCATAACGGCTACAGCGCACAACCGATGTTTGGTGGGCCGGTCTATTTTTTCCGCAACCTGCTGTATCACGTGCCGCTCGGCAACGCGTTGAAATTCAATGCTGCACCGGCGGGCATTCTCGTTTTCCACAACACGTTTATCAGTGAGCAGGGCGGGCGTGACCCTTACTCGAATGCTCACTTCCGAAACAACCTGTTCCTGGGCAAGGATGCGCCGAACCGGGGGATTATGAGCTGGGCCAATGCGACGTCGAGCTTCAGCAGCGACTACAATGGCTTCCGGCCAAATCGCGGGGGTGGACCGCAGTATCAATGGCTGGTGCCGGGCCAGAGTATGAAGGAGTTCACGACGCTGGCAGAGTTTCGTGCTGGGACCGGGCAGGAGGCGCACGGTGTGGAGTTGGATTTCGACATCTTCGAGAAGCTGTCGCCACCAAACCCAGCGCAGCGGCACCGGGTTTATCACGCAATGGATCTGAACTTCAAATTGAAGGCGAATTCCAAGGCGATTGACGCAGGACTGGTGTTGCCAACCGTCAATGATTTGTTTGCAGGCAAGGCGCCCGACCTGGGAGCAATTGAATTGGGTCAGGCCGAGCCGCACTATGGCCCGCGATGGATCGATTGGATGCCGTTCTACCGCTAAGGTTGCCTGGCGAGGGCTTCTGCGGCCCTCAGTGCCTTGGCGAGAGGCCGCGATGGGTTCTGAGCAATCTTCTGCTTCTCGATGATGGAGAGGACAAGGGCGAGCCCTTCGGCTTTCGAGCCGGTACGAACCAGGCAAACACCGCGAGCGGCTTCATAATTGGTGAGGTGTTCTGAACCGATTTGGTTTCCGCTCAGTTGGTACGCCCTGGCACTGAATTTGAGTGAGGAATCGCAATTCTCTGCGAGGGCACTCGCAACAGCCAGATCCACAAAGGGGATGTGGGCGGTCGCGCCAAGCTCAGCAATTCGAGATTCTGTGATGCTGCTTGTGAGCGAAGCTTCCTGAATTGCTTCCGGGTAACGCTGTGCCGAGGCGAGCCGAATGGCGAGTACTGAGTGAAGGCGGACAAGATCTAACGGGGCAAGTCCATCGCCAGCTAATTTGATGATTTCGCGCAATGACTCCGCGGAGACCATGTAATTCAATTCTTCGGCCTCAATCGTGGAGCGGATGCAAAGCAGGGCAACCCGCACTGGACTGGAATCGGGCTCTGCTGAGATGAGACCAAGCGCTTCGCTTAGGATGGATCGCGCCTCGACCAGACGATCGGCGTTTCTCAGTGAAGCAGCATAATTTACCGCGAGAACACCCTTGAATAAGCGGGCCGGATAGTCTGTGGCCAGTGTGTCGTTGGGGATCTGCTTTGAAGCGGCGTAAGCCTTTTCCATGGAGATCAGACTGGCTGACGAATTGAGTTCGCAGGCTTCTTCCGGGTAGGCAATGGCTTTATTGATGTTGACTCTTTCGACGGGGCTTAACTCGGGCTCCAGCTTGTTGAGAAGCAGCTTCATTTCTTTTTCAACCGCGATCGCCTCAGGGCATTTGCCGTTGTTGGAGAGCGTGGTGACATAAGGGGCTAGCGCATTGAGCAGAGCCACTGGAGAATTGAGTTCGCGGGATCGATTGACGGAGCGCTTTAGCCAATCGATGCCGGATTCGGGTCTGCTCGCGCTGACGAGAAAGTCACCGAAAGTGGCTGTGAGTGGAACGAAAACTTCGGGGAATTCCTGCAGGCCTTTCTCTATGCGTGGGCGGGCTTGTTCGATCATGTCGCGGACCGTTCTTGTGCTGGAGCCTCCGTTGATCGGATTGGAGGTCTGAATCATCCATTGCAGAAACTGAGCTGTGACCTGCGCGCGCCGTCCAGCTTCCATGGCGCGCCTTTGTTGCCAGAAGGCGTAGCCTGCGCTAGAAAGCAGGCCCACGATCAAGATCGTTGTTACCCCGAGAGCACCTCGATTTCGCAGCGCGTATTTTTTGACGCGATAGAGGGTGGTGTTGCGACGGGCCGAGACCGGGCGGTTGGAAAGGAAATTGTCGAGGTCGTCGGCCAGGGCGTTGACGCTACCGTAACGGTCTTTCGCATGCGGGGCCAGTGCTTTCCTGACGATTGCCTCGAGGTCGCCACGGAGTCTGTCCTTGAGACGGCCAACGGTTAGTCCGCGCCGTTGAGCGTTGTCTTCGGTGATCTCTTTCGATAGGGACTGCGTATCGGTCGTGCCCATGGCGCGCGCAGCCACGGACATCATGGAATCCCGGCTGCCGAAGGGCCACGAACCGGAGAGTTGTTCGTACAGGATGAGGCCGATGCTGTAGATATCGCAAGCTGTAGACACGGGCTCGCCACGTAGCTGCTCGGGGCTCGCGTACATGGGTGTCAACTGGCGCGTGGTGGTTAGGTCTGAATCAGGGTGCAGCAGCTTTGCAGTGCCAGAGTCGAGGAGCTTTACTTGACCTGATTTTGTGACGAGGATGTTGGACGGCTTTAGGTCCAGGTGAACAACAAGATTGCGATGTGCTCCGTCGACGGCCCGGCAGATATCAACGAGCAATCGAATGCGGTCGTTGAGTGAGAGGCGGTTTTGATCGCAGCACAGATCGAGCGCCTGACCGTCGACGCGCTCCATAACGAGATAGGGCTGATTGTCGGCTGTAACGCCGGTATCGATGAGCTTGGTAATTCCAGGATGATCGAGTGTTGAGAGGATCTTCTGCTCGCGAGCGAATCGGATTGCCTGTTTCGCGTCGCTCCATTGCGTGCGAATGAGCTTGATGGCGACGGCCTGCAGTTTGCCGCCTGCTTCCAGGTCCGCTGAGTAAACGATACCCATACCGCCCTGGCCGAGGATTCCTGTGATGCGGTAGGGGCCAATGAAGTCGGGTGTGGATGCCTGGTTGAGAACTTTTTGGAGTGGTTCTGCCTGCGGTTCCTGTTCCAGGCCGGCAACCAAGAAGAGGACCTCAGTTCGAATGGAAACGTCGGGTTCGCTGGCTACCAGAAAGGCTTCCCTTTCCAGCGGACCAAGGGCTTCAGCCTGCTCGGCCAGTTGCCGCACTCTTTGCCAGCGCTGCTGCGGGGTCATACTTCATTTGGCGTGGTCTGAAGGTTTTTCCCTTCAGTAAGACGTTGATAAAGCCATGCCCGGGCCATGCGTACACGACGCTCGACGGAAGATTTCGAGACCTGGAAGAGTTCGGCCGTTTCATCGGAAGTGCATCCAAGAAGAAATCGAACTTCGAACATCTGAGCCTGTTCTGGATCTAATGCCTCGAGTTCGGCGAGTGCCCGATCGAGATCGAGAATTTGTGGGCTGCTTGCGTCGATCCATTAAATCTCTCTTCGTGAAGAGGAACACTAACGCGGTCTCCGCCACGCTTTTCTGCACCGTGGTTGCGCGCGTAATCGATCAAAGCCAGTCGCATCAAGCGCGCCGAGAGCGCATAGAAGTGCCTACGGTTTTCAAACTGGGCGGTCTTGCGGGCGATGAGCTTCAGGAACAATTCGTTGACAAGGCCCGTGGCGCCGAGCGTATGACCAGCCCGTTCCCTTCTCAGAAACGAGTGGGCGAGTTGGCGGAGTTGAGGGTCGACGAGGGGTGCGAGACGGTCCAAGGCGGTTGCGTCACCCTTACCCCGGTCCTCCAGCACGATGGTAATGTCGCTGCTCATTTGCGGGTCCTGCGTCGTTCATCATAACGCTAGTTGAGTTTCCATTCGCCGTTGGCAAACGTGGCGTTTTGATCGTTCCAGGTGGCGAACTTCGAAGCCATCTGGCCGCCGTCGACGAAGATCGAGGCACCGGTAATGTAGCTGGCCTGGTTTGAGGCCAAAAAGGCGATCGTGTTGGAGACTTCCTCAGGTTGGCCGCCGCGGCCTAGCGGGAGCGCGGCGAAGTAAGGTTTGACGATGGATTCGTTCTCAAAAGCGGCCGCCGTGAGAGGGGTTTGGATGAGGCCGGGGCAGACTGCATTGACACGAATGCCGTAAGGCCCAAGTTCGTTCGCAGCGGTGTGGAGAATGCCGAGGAGAGCGGCTTTGCTGGCGTTGTAGGCGATGAGCCCGGGTTCGCCGTCGAAGGAGTTAGTCGAGGCGGTGAGGACGATCGTACCCGAGCGTTGTTGTTTCATGCGGCGAGCGATGGCTTGCAGATGGAAGAAGACCGCTGTGAGGTTGATCTCGAGGGTCGACCGCCAGTCCTCCTGGGTGGTTTGATCGAGCAACTGAGGGCGGCAGATCCCGGCGTTCAGCACAGCGACGTCGATCGAGGCGAGGGAATCGAGGTGTGCGTCGAAGGAGGTGTGGTCTGTGAGGTCAATCGAGACGGACTGGATGCCCGGTTCGTCATTGTCCGCTCGATCGAAGGACCAGGTGTTTGCCCCGGAATCCCGAAACCGGCGGAGGCAGGCTCGGCCAATGCCGCCCGCGCCGCCGGTGATCAAAACGTTCATTCGATCGAAACGAATCTCCATTGGCGCTTAGTTTATCGTCATGTTAGATTGCGGAGTGCATGACACCCCTATCGACACGCCGCGCTCTGCTTGGCTTTGGTGCAGTAATGCCGCTGATGGCGCAGAAGTATCTCAGCTCACCACGGCGTGCCCTGACTGCGCCTGAATTGCTGGATGCTCCCGATGAGTGGATCACTCGTTCGTTTGCCTGGGTGGAAGACATGCTGGCGAGGCGCCCGCAGTATGGATTTTCTGGTAGCCGGCTCAGCCAGCCGGAAGAGGCCGTGCATCGCGCAGCCCTGATTCGATTGGACGATATTCTTCATATCGAGTCGGCGCCGACGAAGCCAGTGATTCATGAGTGGTACAAGCGCCGGATGCTCGGCGCCGCGCGAAAGGCCTCAAGCCCGCCCTCTGGTAATCGCATTATCAAGTTGTACGACCACGGCTGGCATGTGCAAACGGCAGGTTCGAAGTTTGCCATCGACCTTGTCGGCGGGGCGCCACGGATTGTTGGGTTTCAGATGACCGAGGAAGCCCTGGATCTGTTTGTGGCGGCTTCGGATGCTCTGTTTATCAGCCACTTTCATAGTGATCACGCGGACCCGGCTGTGGCACGGAAATTTCTCGCCGCAGGTAAACCGGTAGTCGCTCCCGCAGATGTATTCCGGCAGGAACCGGAATTGCAGAAACAATTGACGGTACCGGAGCGAAGCACGACCAAGGTTGCGAAGTTTGGCCAATTGTCGGTGATCGCCTATCCCGGCCATCAAGGCAAAGATGTGATCAACAACAACTACCTGTTCACGACACCAGAAGGATGGACGCTACTGCACACAGGAGATCAATCGAACGACGAGGATTTCGCCTGGATTGACGCAATACATCGGACTCATAAGGTGCATGTGTTTTTGCCAAATTGCTGGACGCCTCAGCCGCTGCGATTCGTGGCCGGAGTGAAGCCTTCGCTGATTTTGCCCGGACATGAGAATGAGATGGCTCATACAGTGCCGCACCGGGAGGATTGGACTCAAACCTTCACGCGATTTGAAGGGGCTGAGGGCGTCATGCTGCCTTTGTGCTGGGGTGAAGAAGTGCGCTATCAGCTCTAGCGTTTGGGCAGGATTTCTTCGAGAGTGTCAGCCAGGATGAAGTTGTCGAAATAGATCGTTTCTTCGGAGGGTTGATGCGGGCTGCGGTGAATGCCGGGCTGACAGAAGTAGACACTCTCAGCGCCCTTGGTCTTGAGATTTTTGTCGAGAACGGTGAGGCCGTCAAACCAGAGGCGGACTTTGCCCTTGGTGGGGTCTTCTGACCAGACGATGTGCATTGCGAGATGGTGCCATTTTCCGGTGGAGAAATCGGCGGACCATTCAGTGCCGTTGCGGCCGAGGTTGCCGGTTCCATATCGAATGAGCGTGCCGCCTTCGGGGTTCGGTTCGAGCCACCAGGTCATGACGTTGTTGTAGCGCGGGGGAGGGTTGCCTTCCCAGTAGAAGAAGTTGTCTCGGTGCTTTGGTGGGGCCGCGACGTAAAGGGAAAAAGACATGTAGGTGTTTGAGCCTTCTTCGACTGTGACTCTTGGGCCGCCGAGTTGAACGCGGAGCTGTTGGGGGTTGAATGCATCGTCTGGGTGAATCGTGAACCGGGCCGCGAATTTACCTTCCTGAACGATGTCGCTCACGACCTGAATGTTGCGAGGGGTGGCATTCTGGCTGCGCGTGCCGGTGAGGTTCCACTGAGTGAGATCTCCAGTTTCAAAATCGGCCTTAAAGAGGATTTTTCCAGATCCGGATATCGACAGGATGAGCAACAGAGCGATCGTGCGCATGGTGTTTTCATCAAGTTTGTCATAGCCGTTTGTGGGGATGAGATTGGTACCCTGACTACATGCCCTCCGAATGGCGACATTCTGTCTGCGCCCTCGATTGTCCCGATGCCTGCTCACTTCTGGTTCAGGTGGACTCTGACACGGGCCGCGCCACGCGACTGAAGGGAACACCGGAGCACCCGATCACGCAGGGATTTCTTTGCGCGAAAGTGTCGAAATACCTGGATCGGGAATACAACGCGGACCGATTGCTTTACCCGATGAAGCGGACTGGTCCGAAGGGTAGCGGGCAGTTTGAACGAATCTCGTGGGAGCAAGCGATTGAAACGATTGCCTCGCGATTGAAGGCGATCGTTGAAGAGCATGGTTCTGAAGCAATCTTGCCTTACTCCTATGCGGGCACGATGGGATTGTTGAACAGCTCGGGGATGGACCGCAGGTTTTTCCATCGTCTGGGCGCGAGCCGGTTGGACCGGACGATTTGCGCTTCGGCGGGAGCGGCGGCGTTGATGGCTTCGATGAACACGCGTCTCGGGACCGAGCCGGAGCAATTCCCCCAGTCGAAGTTGATCCTGGCCTGGGGCGCGAACGTTCTCACGACCAATGTTCATCTTTGGCCTTTCATTGTTCAGGCGCGACGCAACGGTGCACGGTTCGTGGTGATCGATCCGATTCGAACCAAGACGGCGAGCCTGGCCGATGAACATATCCCGATCCATCCGGGGACGGATCTGGCATTGGCGCTCGGGATGGCACATGTGATTTTTCGAGACCAGCTCGAAGACAGCGAATACATCAAGCACATCGAGGATTTGGAAGAGTTTCGCAAGGTTGCGGCCAGCATGCCTCCGTCTCTTGCCGCAGAGCTCACGGGAGTGCCTGCCACAAAAATTGAGGCGCTTGCCCGGGAACTGGCGACGACGACTCCCGCGGTGATTCGCGTGAACTATGGAGTGCAACGTTCTGACCGGGGTGGCCGGGCGGTACAGGCGATTGTCTCATTGGCGGCCATCACAGGCCAGTTTCAGCATGTTGGCGGTGGTGTCAATCTATCGACTTCGGCTGGTTTCGAGTTCAACCGGCAGGCGCTCGAGCGGCTTGACTTGCAGCCTCATCCCACCCGCTTGATCAATATGACTCTGCTGGGTTCTGCTCTGACGGAGTTGAATGACCCGCCCGTCAAAGCGATGATCAACTACAACTCGAATCCGGCAGCAATTGCCCCGGATCAGGTGCAGGTGTTGCGTGGGCTGGCGCGGGAAGATTTGTTTACGGTGGTGCTGGAGCAGTTCATGACAGACACGGCTTTGCGCGCCGACATCGTTCTGCCTGCAACGACGTTTCTCGAGCACACGGATCTGTATCTGGCCTATGGCCATTACTACGTGCAACTGGCAAGGCCGGCGGTGGCGGCACCGGGCGAATGCAAGTCGAATGTCGAGGTGTTCCGACTGCTTGCCAAAGCGATGGGCTTTCAAGATGCCTGCTTCGATGACAGCAATGACGACATGATCCGGCAGACGCTGGATTCAGGGTCTGCATTTCTCAAAGGCATTACGCTGGAAAAGCTCGATGCCGAGCATTTTGTTCGCTTGAATCTTGGGGCTGCGGTGGGTGAGTTTTTGCCGTTTAGGGAAGGGAAGTTCCCAACCCCTCATGGGCGATTCATCACGGGTGGCGCTGCGCTGGCTTACGAGCCCCCGGTCGAATCCCGCTTTGGGCAGGCGGCATCGAAGACCTATCCGCTCGAACTGATTTCCTGGAAGAACCATGACTCGATGAACTCGACGTTTGGTAATCGCCCGGATGTGGATCAAGATACGGCCAAAGTCATCCTGCATCCTGTTGATGCGGCGGCTCGCAACATTGCCGACAATACTCCGATTCGCCTGTTCAATGAGCGGGGCGCTGTAGAGGCGATCGCAAAGCTGGATGAGAAACATGTCCAGCCTGGCGTGGTTTGCGCACCGAGTGTGCGCTGGCCTTCGAAATCCAGAAACGGCCTCGGCATCAATGCCCTAACTAGCCAACGGCTGACCGACTTGGGGCAAGGGGCGACGTTTTATTCTTGTTTGATCGAGGTAGAAGCATGTTAAGACTGCTGCTGGTATGCCTGCTGGTGATGGCATCCTGCCGCCCGCGCCGCGACCTGTCACAGTACACGCAGGAAGATCCCAAATCACAACTCACCTCAAATGTTTCGGTGGCGAACCCGAAGCACGAACCGCAGTTGAAGTCGGGCTTTCATCAATTGGAAGAGGGCGGTTGGCGTTGGGTTGCAGGCAAGTTCGTTGTTGAGCTGCGGGCGCCCTTTGCCAGCCCCAAACTGGGAGCGGTATTGACGTTGAACGGGAACTTACCCGAGATCTTGTTCGCCCGCACGGGGCCCGTTGCCTTGACCGCAAAACTGAACAACACGGTATTACCGACACAAGCGTTCAAAGCCGCGGGAGAGGTGGTCTACAAGGTGGATGTTCCTCCACAGGCGCTATCTGCAGATCAGATTCTGGTGGAGTTCTCAACCGATAAGCCACTGGCACCCAACACCTTCCCAAATGACGGCCGTGAATTGGCCCTGATCGTATCCTCAATATCTTTGGAGACCCGGAAATGACTTCTTTCGTACTGCTGTTGACGTTGATGGCTTCGAACGAAAGCGTTTGGGTGACGGACGCGATGAAGGCCGCGCGCAACCTGAATGAGTCGACCAAGCGGTCGCCCAAAAACTTGCTGACGTACGCCGAAAAGACAGAATGGCGTGAGACCGGCAATTACGACGAGATCGTTGATGTGTACCTCAAGCTGGCGGCGGCTTCTCCTTACGCTCGGATGATCGATATCGGTGCGACGCCGCAAGGCCGGCGGATGTACATCTTTGTGGCGTCGAAGGATAAGGCCTTTGACGCGGTGACAGCTCGCAAGACGGGCAAGCCAATTGTGTTCTTTCAGAATGCAATTCACCCTGGCGAGAACGGTGGCAAGGACGCGGCCGTGATGCTGCTGCGGGATATTCTCGTCACCAAGAAGTACGAGTCATTCCTGGATAGCGCGATGATCCTTTCGATGCCGGCCTTCAATGTGGATGGGCTTGAAAATCGCTCGCCCTACAACCGCATCAACGAACAGGGCCCGAACGAAATGGGCTTTCGCGTGACCGCGCAGCGCTACAACCTGAATCGCGATTACATGAAGGCGGATGCGCCCGAGATGCAGAACTGGCTGAAGGCTTTCAACAAGTGGCAGCCGGATATGTTGATTGACAACCATGTCACCGATGGCATGGATCAGCAGGCTGAAACCACGATCGTGATCCATGATGGGATCGACGTGCATCCTGCAGTCGGAGCCTGGGTTGGCAAGAAGTGGCTGCCTTCGATGTGGAAAGGGATGGAAGCCGAGGGTCACGTAATGGGCTGGTATGTCGGTGGGCCGGTGCGGCCCGGTTTGCCCTTTACGATGGTGCCGATGTCTGGACGTTACAGCGATGGGTATGCAGCGCTGCGCAACAGGGCTAGCTTACTTGTGGAAACGCACTCGCTGAAGCCATTTGCCGTCCGGGCCTGGGGACACTATGACATCATGCTCGAATCGCTCAAGGCTGTGGCCGCATCCGGTGCGGAGCTGCGCGCGGCGACTACGCTTGCCAATAAAGAGTTGCTGAAGCCGGGAACGAAGCTTGCGGTCGATTATGCCCCTGCTAAAACGGGCGAGCCTTACCTCGCAAAGCTACTCGAAACGGAAACCTACCAGGGGTCTGCCATTGGCGGGCCGGTGCTGCGCTATCTGCCCAAAGCGCGGGATTTCGAAGTGACGTTGATCCGTTCGGCGGTGCCCAGGACGGAGATCGTGGTTCCGAAGGGTTACTACATCCCTCGGCAATGGAGCAATGTGGTGGATTTGTTGAAGCTGCACGGTGCTCGTGTGGAGCCGGTGTCGGGAGCAATTACCGCCGAGATGGAAGTCATCCGTTTTGACAAAGTGAGTTTCCCCGGTCAACCTTTCGAGGGCCGGTTCATGCCCAACTTTGAGGCCACCACCACCAAGGAAAAGCGAACCGTGGACGCCGGCTATTTCTTTGTCTCGACCAACCAGCCGCTGGGAAGGGTGGTTGTCAATCTTCTCGAGCCGGCGGCTCCAGATTCGATGCTCAAGTGGGGAAGCTTCAACACGATTTTTGAGCAGAAGGAATATGCTTCCGATTACATTTTTGAACCGATTGCGGAGAAGATGCTTGCCGAAAATCCGAACTTGAAAGAAGAGTTGGAAGCCGCCCAAATTAAAGAAGCCAGAGCACGTATGCTCTGGCTTTATAAGAGAAGTCCGTATTACGAGAAGGATAAGGATGTGTATCCGATCCTTCGCGCACTCGAATAATTAGTTGTTGCCGCCGCCACCGCCGCCGCTGGCGCCGCCACCACCGCCACGGGCACCGCCCGCAGAAGCAGCACCGCCAGCTCGCTCACCACCCGAAACGGGTGCAGGAGCAGCGGCTGAGGCACCACCGCCTCCGCCACCAAAGCCAGAGTAGCCGCTCGCAGAGCGCATGCTCGAGGTGTTGTAACCGAGGCCGCTATTAAAGCCAACCTGGCTGCGATCAGCACCGAAGCCGTCATACCCGCCGCCGCTGGGTGCGGAATAAACCGGCGGATTGTAGACCGCAAAAACCGTGATGGGCGAGAAGAAGCTGTAGCCGAAGGGCGAAAAGAATCCGCGGCCGAACGGTACGTAGGTCATCATGCCGTAAAAGCTGTTGTACATCCAGCCGCTCGAGCCCAAGCGCTGGTTGCTGGACATGCTGTTGCCCAGGGTTCTGGCGGAGTGGATATTGGCCATCGCCAGCGTGCCGGCGCGCATGTCGGCCCACTGCACAATTTCGTCCATGTTCGACTTCTTGTCGAACTTGGCAGTGAGATGGTCGCCCGTGAGGGTCATCCTGCGGCCTTCGCCCAGGCGGATCAGTTCGTTGTTGTAGTTCACCGCCACTTCGCCGGAGTAGACCTTGATGGCAGGGGAGTTCATCTCGAGACGATAGAGGCCGGGCTTGCGGATGCTCACCGTGTCGTTCCCCATCGTGAATTCGAGCGAAGAAAGCTTGGCGATCTCGAGCACTTCGATGATCGCGGTGCCTTCGAGCACGCTCAGACGGGTTGCCAGGATCGAGTTGGAGTCCATGCGGACGGCAGACTGATCGCTCAACCGGAGAAATGCACCGGGAGCGAGGAGCAGCTCAACGCGACCTTCGGTCGTGCGCAGCACGTCGTTATTCTTCAGTTCAGGGAACTTGCTTTCTTTCATGACCACGGCCTGGTCATTGATCATTGCCTCGCCTTCGAGGTAGTGGACGACGCCCGCCTTGGCCGAGATGACGTTTTGGGCCATCGCCGCCAGGCCACTGAGAGCTAAACCCACGAGAATCTTTTTCACGGATAATCTCCTATCGGTAATCCTGACTAGAATACACTCTGGTGTCAAGGATGCGTATTTGAATGAATTGGTTTCGTATTTTCTTCTTATCATCAATTTTGTGCGCGCAGAGCGTCGAACCGATCCCTGGCTCGCGAAATCAGGCCGAACGGCTTGAATGGTTTCGCGATCTAGGATTTGGAATGTTCATCCATTGGACGCTGGATTCCCAGCTTGGTCTGGAGATCAGCCATTCCATGGTGGGTGCCAGCGAAGATTACCTGAAGCGCTACGTTGAAGAACTGCCGAAATCCTTCAATCCCTACAAATTCAACCCGGCAGACTGGGCGCGACTGGCGAAGTTGGCCGGGATGAAATACGTCGTATTTACCTCGAAGCACCACAACGGTTTCGCGATGTTTCGGACCGCGACCACGCCATTCAACATCATGCGGACCCCCTTCGGCCGGGATATCAGCGGCGAGCTGATCTCGGCATTTCGCAATGCTGGGCTGGCGCCGGGCTTCTATTTCTCGCCCGACGATTTCTGGTGGCTGCGGGAGAATCGGATCCCGTTGCAGCGCCACATTCCGGCGGTGTCGCCAGAGAATAACCCCGGCTTGCTCAAGCATGATCAGGCGCAGGTGCGCGAGATCATGACCAACTACGGCGATATCGACATCATGTTTTTCGATGGCCCCTGGAATGGATTGCGCGAGCTTGCCTGGGAAATCAATCCGAAGACCGTGGTGACCCGCGGCGGGATTGCGACACCGGAGCAATTCGTTCCCGGCGTGGCGCTGGACGGGCCTTGGGAGAGCTGCATCACGATGGGCAACTCCTGGCCTTATAAGCCGACCAACGAAAACTACAAATCAGGAACCGAGTTGATCTCGCTTCTGGTGGAGACCCGTGCCAAAGGCGGCAATCTGCTGTTGAACGTGGGCCCAACTGGTGACGGTGAAATTCCGGAAGAACAACGCCGCCGCCTCGAGGAGATCGCTTTATGGATGTTCGTCAACGGGGAAGCCATTTATGGGGTTCGTCCCTGGGTTGTTACCAATGAAAAGGGAGTCTGGTTTACGCGGAAGAAGGGGACCAACACGGTTTACGCGATCGTGAAGGAGAAAGAACGCTGGAAGTACGGGGAGTGGAAAGAGATCGCGCTGAAGAGCGTGAAGGCAACGCCGAATACCCGCATCAGCGTTCTTGGGCAGAACGACGAAGTTCTTGAGTACCAGCCGACGGTAAAGCCGAAGAGCAGCTTTCGGCAACAGGGCGATACTTTGATCCTGAGGGCGATGCACGCGCAGCGGCTTTATACAAATCGCCAATGGCCGAATCCGATTGTGATCAAGCTCGAGAACGTCGAGGCCGCCCTCGAGCCCCCGAAGATCGAAACGACAACGAACTTTGCGGCCAATCTGATTTCCCTTGGCGGCGCGGCATCGGTGGACGTGTTTTTCGAATATCAGGACGTCACGGGCTTCGATCTCACCGAGCGGCCAAGCAACTGGATCGCGCTGCCGAAACAGACCGTCTCAAAACCGGGAACAGTGCAAACGAAAGCCCCGGCCTTGCAGCCGGGGCATCAGTATGAATTTCGTCCTGTCGTAGAGCATCCGTTGTTGCAGCTCTATGGGCCGACCAAGTCGTTCCGCGCAGCGAACTAGATGTCGCGCTGATCGGGACCGAGGTAAACCTGCCGGGGGCGGCTGATCTTGGTGTCGCCGTCCTTGCATTGCTCTTCCCAGTGGGAAAGCCAACCGGCCGTGCGCGGGATCGCGAACAAGACCGTGAACATCTCCGGCCGGAAGCCCATGGCTTCGTAAATGATGCCGGAATAGAAGTCGACGTTTGGATAGAGCCGGCGCTTGACGAAGTATTCGTCGCTCAGGGCGATCTTCTCGATCTCACGAGCGATGTCCACTTTCGGGTTTCTGCCGGTGACGGCAAACACACTGTCGGCGGTTTCCTTGATCACCTTGGCGCGCGGGTCGTAGTTCTTGTACACGCGGTGGCCAAAGCCCATCAGCTTGCGCTCGCCCTGCTTGACGCTGGCGATGAAATCGGGGATGTGGTCGACAGTGCCGATCTCGTCGATCATGCGCAGCACTTCTTCATTGGCGCCGCCGTGCAGAGGACCGCTGAGCGATGCTGCTGCACCCGCCATGGCCAAAAAGGGATCGGCCTGCGACGAACCGACGACGCGCATGGTGGAGGTGGAGCAATTTTGTTCGTGGTCGGCGTGGAGGATAAACAGGATGTCGAGTGCACGGGCCAGGACCGGGTTTGCCTGGAACTTGGGCTCAGCCATTTTCCACAGCATGTTCATGAAGTTTGCCGTGTAGCTGAGATCGTTGTCCGGATAGACGAAGGGCAGGCCGTTGGTGTGGCGGTAGGCATAGGCGGCGATGGTCGGCATCTTGGCGATGAGACGGATCGCCATCAGTTCGCGAACTTCAGGATCGTCGACATTGCGGGCATCGGGGTAAAACGTCGACATGGCCGCGATGGAGCTCACCAGCATGCTCATGGGATGGGCATCATAGCGGAAGCCCTCCATGAATTTCTTCATGTTTTCGTGAATGAAGGTGTGCTTGGCAATGCGCGCTGTAAAGGTAGCGAGTTGATCTTTGTCCGGGAGGGAACCGTAAAGGAGCAGGTAGGCAGATTCGAGATAGGTTGCCTTCTCGGCCAACTGCTCGATCGGATATCCACGATAACGGAGAATCCCCTGATCGCCATCGATGAACGTGATGCGGCTTTCGCAGGCCGCCGTGTTCAGAAAGGCAGGGTCGTACGACATGACCCCAAAGTCTTTCTCATCGGCCTTGATCTGCCTCAAGTCCATGGCCTTGATGTTTCCATGCTTCAGGGGCAATTCGTAGGTTTTGCCGGTTCGGTTGTCGGTTATCGTAAGGCTGTCGTTCGCCATGCTCGCGTTTCGCTCCAAACATAAATTATGTCTCGGAATCGATCGCTCCGGGACCGCCACCGATTAAATAGTTGTCGAAACAGGGTAACGAGATGCACTTTGTTTCGTCCGTGTTAGAGTAGGCTCATTCTGGGTGATGGCAATGAATCGACATCTTCGCGCCATTTGTGTCGTTCTCTTGTTGGCCGGAGCATGTCTCGCCTTCCAGAGGCGTGGCAGACTGCCTTTTTTGGATGATGATGATCTTCCAGAGCCTTATCCCACCGATGCCGCGGAGAAAACGGAGTGGGTTTTTGCCCGGTTGCGTTACAACTCCTATCGGCAGGGTGCCGGGATGTGGGGAGTTCGCGGTAGCTGGTCGACCGACTATCCCAAGGCGGAGCGTCATTTTGCGCAGGGCATCCGGCGGCTTTCCCGGGTGCACGTGCGCAGCGTCGAAGAAGTAGTGGATCTCGACACGGACAAGATCTTCGACTACCCCTGGATTTACGGTGTCGAGGTCGGGCACTGGGATCTCACCGACTCGCAAGCGGCCAAATTACGTGAATATCTGAACCGCGGCGGCTTTCTGATGGTGGACGACTTCCACGGCACGATCGAGTGGGAGATCTTCATGAGGTCCATGAGCCGCGTGTTCCCGGACCGGCCAGTGGTCGACATCCCCAACAAAGACGCCATCTTCCACATGTTGTTCGATTTGGAAGATCGCATCCAGATCCCGGGCATCGTAATGTTTTACACCGGAAACACCTATGAGCAGGATGGGGTGAAGGAAAAATGGGGAGGCATCTATGACGAAAAGGGGCGAATCGTGGTTGCCATGTGCCACAACATGGATTTGGGAGACGCCTGGGAACATGCCGACATGCCGCAGTACCCTGAGCGATACACTTCCATGGCCTATCGCATAGGCCTGAATTACATCATCTACAGCATGACGCACTAAAGCATCTCCTCCAAAGAGCACGAATGTTCGAATCGTTGTTCCTCTATCCATACCGCTTATTCACTAAAGGCGAATTTCTGTTCGCTTCAGGCTGGCCGGTGTGGTTGCTTGTATTCGTTTCCCTGGCGCTTGTCGCCGCCGTCGGCTATCTAGTTTTTAAGCAGCATGGCGACAACCTGAAAGGCCGGCGCTGGATTGCGATTGCCGCTTTGCAAGGTGTTGTGCTGTGCCTGGTGCTGTTCATGTTGTGGCGGCCAGCCTTGCGAGTGACGGCGCTGAAACCGCAGCAGAACGTGATTGCCGTCGTGGTGGACGATTCGCGCAGTATGCTGCTGAAGCAGGAAGATCTGTCGCGCATTGAATCGGCCAAGCAATTGTTGACCGGGGGCCTGCTTGACAAGATGAAGAGCCGCTTCCAGGTGCGCGTTTACAGGGCTGGCGAAAATCTGGAGCGGATTCAGACCCTTGATGCTGTGACCGGCAACCAGAACACGACGCATCTCGGCGGCTCGATGAAACAGATGATGGAAGAATCGGCGAGCCTGCCGATTGGCGCTGTCGTTTTGTTGAGCGACGGTAGCGACAATTCTGGCGGCATGGAGGCTGAGACGCTCGGAGAAATCCGCCGCCGTAGGATCCCGATCCATACGGTTGGCTTTGGGGCTGAAAAGCTCAGCAAAGATATTGAAGTGATCGATCTCGATGTGCCGCTGCGGGCCCTGTCCGATAGCCGCATTGGGGCGGCGGTGACATTCCGCCACTACGGTTACAAAGGTCAGAAGGCGAAAATCGGGCTGATGGCCGACGACAAGATCGTCTCCTCGCGCGAAGTTGCCTTGGGCGAAGATGGTACGCCGCAAACCGAAACGTTGCTGTTTAATGCCGGCTTGGCTGGGGCTCGGAATGTGAAGGCTTCTGTGGTCAAGCTGCCCGACGAAGAGAACGCAAGCAACAATGCCCAGACGAGGCTGATCAATGTCGAAAGCCTCAAGCCGCGCATCCTGTACGTTGAAGGCGAGCCCAAGTGGGACTTCAAATTCATCCGCCGCGCTCTTGAAGGTGATCGGAACTTGCAGCTCACCACGATGCTGCGTACTACCCAGAACAAGATCTATCGTCAGGGCGTCGAAGACCCCAAAGAACTGGAACAAGGCTTTCCTGTCAAAGAAGAAGACCTGTTCAAATTCAGCGGTTTGATGATTGGTGGCATTGAGGCCAGTTGGTTTACGCCGCAGCAACAAGCCATGATTAAGAACTTCGCCGACCGCAGAGGCGGTGGTGTGATGTTCCTGGCGGGGCGCGGAGCCCTGAGTGATGGAGGCTGGGCGGCGAGTTCTGTCGCCGAGATGATTCCCGTTTCCTTGACGGATCGAAAAGGAACGTTTCATCGCGATCCAGCCACGGCGGAGCTGACCGAAGCAGGTCGCGACAGTCTGATTGTGCGCATCGAAGAAGACCCGAAGCGGAACGAAGACCGTTGGAAGAAGCTGCCCTTTATGGCGAACTATCAGGAGACGGGCCCGGCCAAGCCAGGCGCGACGGTTCTGGTCGACGCGCTGCCTACGAGCAAGGGCAGGCACCCGTTGCTTGTGACCCAGCGTTATGGCCGCGGCCGCAGCGTTGTTTTTGCCAGCAGCGGTACCTGGCGCTGGCAGATGTCACAAGACGTCAAGGATTTGAGCCACGAGTTGTTTTGGCAGCAGGGCCTGCGGTGGCTTGTCACAGAAACTCCACCGCAGATTAGCGCCGCGCCATCCAAACAACTACTGCTCGATGATGGCAATGTTGAGTTTCGCGCTGACGTTCGTGACAAGGCTTACAATCCCGTATCTGCCGCAACTGTGGAAGCGCGCATTCTCGGCCCTGGAGGTGTCTCGGCCATGTTGACGCTCACTCCCGATGCCAATCAAGCCGGAATCTTTACATCGAAATGGGACGCGCCGAAGGCCGGCAGTTACATCGTCGAAGTGCTGGCCAAGAATGGAAAAGAAGAAATGGGGCGCGACGTGTTCACGATGATTCGCCAGGACGGTGTGGCCGAGAGCTTTCACGCAGAACAGAATCGCCAGTTGCTGGAGGGCCTGAGCCGCCAAACGGGCGGCAACTATTACACGCCGGCGACGGCCAAGTCTTTGCCAGACGATATTGCGTATTCCGAGGCGGGCATCACCACCCGCGAGACCAAAGAATTGTGGAACATGCCGGCGCTGCTGATGGCGCTGTTCGGGGCCAAGGCCGCCGAATGGCTGCTGCGCCGCCGATGGGGAGCTGTATAGATGAAGCACGTTGTGTTCTTGATTATGTGTGCGCCGCTCGCCGCGACCACCTTCTACGTCAATCTGGGAGGCCTGGGTGGGCAAGAGGATTATGAGACTCGCTTTAAGGCGCAAGTGGAAGAACTGGATAAGCTGACCAAAGGTGCTCCGCAGTCGAAAGCATTCAGTCTGAGTGGTGCCATGGCGAGCAAGGCGAAAATCAAAGACACTTTTGCCGAGATCGCCAAAGAAGCCAAAGCGGATGACGCGTTGGTCGTGACGATGATCGGGCACGGCACGTTCGATGGCGTTGAGTACAAATTCAATCTGGTTGGGCCCGATGTGACAGCCAAAGAATTAGCGATGTGGATGCTGCCGGTGCCCGCCAAGCGCCAGCTGCTGGTGAACACGACCAGTGCAAGCGGTGGCAGCCTGGCTGATTTGAGGCAGGAAGGCCGCACGGTAATCACGGCCACCAAAAGTGGAACCGAGAAGTTGTCCACCGTATTTGCGCGCTACTGGCTGGAAGCGCTGCGCGACCCTCAAGCCGACGCAGACAAGAATGACGTGATCTCGGCTCTTGAAGCCTATCGGTACGCAGAGACGAAGACGGCAAAGTATTACGAGTCCAATAAGCGTCTGGCGACGGAGCACCCGTTGTTGGCCGATACTTCCAGCTCGGCTGGCTTCCGCACGCCCGATCCCACCAAGGGCGAGGCGATGGTGGCCATGCGCATGCCCGTTCTCTTGTTCGGTTCGCTGCAGAATGCCGCAAAGTCTCCAGAGAAGCAGGCGTTGCTCAAGCAGCGAGAAGCCATCGAGCTGCAGATCGACAATTTGAAGCTCCGCAAAGCGGCGATGCCGTCTGACCAGTACCGCCTTGAGATGCGCAATCTGTTGTTGCAGGTGGCGCGCATTCAGCAGGAGCTCGACAAGTGATGCGCATCAGTGTGATCGGCGTCCTGACGATCGGGGCGTTGCTGGCGCAGAAGCCGGTAGTAAAGAAGGCTGCCGGAGTGCCCTACGATCGCGCCAAAGCGACTCGCTGCTGGGATTTGAAACAAACGGGCTCAACCGTTGAGGCCACGAATTGTTTTGTCGAATTGATGGCCGACAAGTCCCCCGCTTTGAGTGCCGAAGGCCATTGGGGCATGGGCAAGGTGGAGGATTCCAAGGAAGCATTCGAAAAGGCCCTCGAGCAATATCCAGGCGACGCCAATCTGAGGATTCGTTACGGCCTTCTGTTCTGGAGCCGATTCAATAAAGCCGAAGCGATCAAGTTGATCAGCGAAGCGCTCGAGATGGATAAGGGTAATGCGCAAGGGATGCTCGCGCTCGCCCGGATTATGTCGCGCGGCTTCGATTCCAAAGCGATTGAGCTGGCCAAGGCTGCGGCAGAGGCCGATGCGGGTCTCTATGAAGTCCGAGAGCTGATGGCTCAGTTGGCGCTCGAGAATTCCGACGAAAAGAAAGCGGTCGAAGAAGCCAATAAGGCTTTGGCGATCAACCCGAAAAGCTTGAACGCGATGGCCACGCTCGGGACGATTGAATTGCTGAAGAACCAGACTACGACCTGGTTCGACAAGGTGCTTGCGATCAACCCCAAGTACGGCGAAGCCTGGTATTGGGCCGGGCATCACTTTGTGATGAATCGCCGTTATGAGGAAGCAATTGAGCTGTACCGGAAGGCGGTCGCGCTCACGCCAGATTTGTGGGTGGCCCGCGAGCAGCTTGGTATCAATCTCATGAGGATCGGCAAGCCGTCTGAAGCCCGTGAGCAATTAGACATGGCGTACAACAACAAGTACGACTCAAGCGAAGTGGTGAATTCGCTCACGCTCATGGACAGCTACAAGAACTTTGTGTCGCATAAGTTCGAAGGCGGCGAAGTGCGGCTGCACAAGAAGGAAGCGGCCATTCTCCAGCCTTACTTCGAAGAAGAAGTGAGCAAGGCGCGCAAGACCTACGAAGCGAAATACAAGATGAAGATGAATGTGCCGCTTGAGGTTGAGGTTTACCCCGACCACGAGGATTTTGCGGTGCGCACGATGGGGCTGCCTGGATTGGGAGCGACTGGTGTCAGCTTCGGCCCGGTTGTCGCCATGGATTCACCTTCAGCACGCAAGGGCGGGGATTATCATTGGGCCTCCACGCTCTGGCATGAACTCAGCCATAGCTACATTCTGGTGATGAGCAAGTTTCTCGTGCCGCGCTGGTTTACAGAAGGCATTAGTGTTCATGAGGAAACGATGGCCTCGCCCGATTGGGGCGACCCGGTGGAATCTGCCGTCTTGATGGCGATCAAAGAGAAGAAGTTCTTGCCCGTCGAAGATCTCGACAGCGGCTTTGTGCGTCCCAAGGATCCTCTGCAGATCGGCCTCAGCTACTTTCAAGCGGGCCAGGCGCTGGATTGGATCGTAAAGAACTATGGCCAGGATACAGTGAACGCGATGGTGAAGAGCTTTGCGGAACGCAAGACCACGACCGAAGTCGTGGAAACGCACTTAAAGCTCAAGCCCAAGGAATTCGACGCGAAGTTGCTCGAATTCATCGAATCGCGTTACGGCAAGACAGCCAACAATCTGAAGGATCTGCGCGCTGCCATTGACGGCGCTAACAAGGCACTTGCGAAAAAGGATGCCGACGCCGCTATTGTTAAAGCCCGACGTGCGGTGGAAGGTTACCCCTCAACGGCGATTCTTGCTACAGGCTATGAAGTTCTAGGCAAGGCGTATCTCGCCAAAGGGGACAAGGTGAAGGCGCGAGATGCCTGGCGCGAATATGCCAAGGCCAGTGGCCGTGAACCAGAGATTCTGAAGGATCTAGCGCGGCTTGAAGAAGAGAACGGCGACAAGGCCATGGCCGCCGCGGCGCTGAAGCGTCTCATCTACATTTCCCCAGTGGGCGACGAAGACCTGCATCGCAAGCTGGGTGAATACTATCTCGATCTCAAACAGCCAGACCGCGCGCTGCCCGCGTTTCTGGCGCAGCTGGCTTCAAAGCCAGTAGACCCCGCTGGGGCGTATTACAATTTGGCCAGATCCTACGTCGCTCTGTCGCGACCCCAACAAGCCCAGGAAGCGCTATTTCAATCTCTCGAGTTGGCACCAGGTTTCAAGCCTGCCCAGAAGCTATTACTCGAACTCGAGAATCATTCGAGCAAGGACTAATCATTCATGAGCATGACTCCCAATGAGGCATTCGACACCACCGATATCAAGGCTCGCGTCGATCGCTTCCAAACCGTTCAACAATCGCTGGTCCTCGAAGTCCGCAAGGTCATCATCGGCCAGGAAGAAGTTCTTGAACAGGTTCAGATCGCGCTGTTTGTCGGCGGCCACTGTCTGATCACCGGTTTGCCGGGCACCGCAAAAACTCTATTGGTGCGCACGCTTGCCGACAGCCTTGGCCTGAAGTTTACGCGCATCCAGTTCACGCCGGACTTGATGCCCTCTGACATCACCGGCACGGACATCATTGAGGAAGAACCGGGCACGGGCCGCCGCACCTGGACTTTTGTTCCGGGTCCGATCTTCGGCAATGTCGTGCTCGCCGACGAAATCAACCGTACGCCACCCAAAACGCAGTCGGCCTTGCTTGAAGCCATGCAGGAGCGGACTGTCACGGTGCGCGGATCTCATCACAAATTGCCAAGCCCCTTCTTCGTGCTGGCCACGCAAAACCCGATTGAACTTGAGGGCACCTACCCGCTGCCCGAAGCGCAGTTGGACCGCTTCCTGTTCAACACCGTGCTCGACTATCTCAGCGCGGAAGAAGAGTTGAAGGTGATCGGGCTGACGACTACAACTTCATCGGCCCGCGCTGAAGCAATCACCACTGCTGAAGAAATGCTCGGCTTCCAGACGCTGGTGCGAATGGTGCCGATCGCCGAAAGCATTGCCCGCTATGCTGTTGCGCTGGTTCGTGCATCGCGCCATAGCGACGCGAGTTCGCCGGACTTCGTCAAGAAGTATGTAAACTTCGGCGCGAGCGTGCGCGGCATTCAGAATCTTGTGCTTGCAGCCAAGGCGCGCGCATTGATGTCGGGCCGCTACCACGTCACCTACGAAGACATCCAAAAGCTCTACACCCCGATCCTGCGCCATCGCATTCTTTTGAACTTCCAGGCGGAAAGCGACAAACTGGCCACCGACGCTTTGCTGGCCAAGATTTTGAATCACGTTCCGGTGCCCAAGGAGTAGTGGTTGCAACAGAACTACCTCGATCCGCATGTGCTGTCGGCGATCTCCGGTCTTGACCTGGTCGCGAAAACTGTCGTGCAAGGATTCATCAACGGCCTGCACCGTTCGCCGGATTTCGGCTTCAGCCAGGAATTTGCCGAGTACCGCATGTACTCGCCCGGAGACGACCTGCGGCACGTCGATTGGAATGTTTATGCTCGGGCCGAGCGCATGTACCTCAAGCGCTACAAGGGCGAAACGAACACCAAGGTTACGGTTCTGCTTGATTTGTCGAAGTCGATGAGCTTTGGCAAGAAACCCAACAAGCTTGAGTACTCGCGCTATCTGGTTTCAAGCCTCGTTTATCTGGCTGTGCAGCAGCGTGATGCCACAGGGCTGATCTTGTTCGATGACGAAGTGCGCCAGTTCATTCCGCCGGCCTCAAGGGTTGGTCATTTGCAAAAGGTGCTTCATGCCGTAGAGAAGGCCGAGGTTGGGCAACACACCAACTTTGCCAAACCCTTCTCGCAGTTTCTTGAGTACATTCGTCAGCGCGGTCTCGTGATTGTCGTCTCTGATTTCTATGCTGACCCGGAAACCGTGATTCAAACGATTGCTCCTCTGCGCTGGAAAAAGAATGAAGTCGTTCTGTTTCATATCCTCGACCGGCAGGAGTTAGAGCCATCCATCGCTGGCCCGGCCACGATGATTGATATCGAAAGCGGCGAAGCCGTCGAGGTGACCCCCGAATACCTCAAAACCGAGTACCGCGCCAAGATGAACCAGCACATTGAAGATCTGCACTCGAAGGCGCAAGGCGCAGGGATGGAATATTTTCTGATGCCGACCGACAAGCCTCTCGACGCAGGGCTTCGTGAATACCTGGCTGCTCGTAAGGGGAGGATGTAACCGACGATGGGCTTGCTTTCTCCATGGTGGTTGCTGGCAGGTGTGGTCGGTGCTGGGCTGCCCGTTTGGTTGCATCTGTTGCAGCAGCACAAACAGGACCCGGTCGAGTTTGCCTCGACAATGTTGCTTGAGAAGCGCACCGAGTCGACCACCTACCAACGCCGTCTCAAATACAAGTTGTTGATGGCGTTGCGGCTGCTGCTGCTTTTATTAATTGCGCTCGCCTTTGCGCAGCCCTACTTGAGCAAGCCCCCGGCCATCCTGAATGCGGGCAACACCCTCCACATCGTCGTCGTTGACAATTCGTTTTCGATGCGTGAAGGCGACCGGCTTGCTGCGGCGAAATCGGAAGCTACTTCGGCCTTACCAACCGCAGCCGCAGCTCAAGTGTGGAGCCTCGGGAGCCATGTCAGCTACTTGAGCCAGACGTCAAAAGATCGGGGCGAGCTGACAGGAGCGATCAACAGCATCGGGGCCAGTGACGAGAAATCGAGCTTCGCCGAATTGTCGCGTGCCCTGCGCGATTCGGCCCGGTCCAACTCGCGTCCGCTCAAGGTGACGTTTGTCACCGATGCGCAACGCACTGCGCTTCCTCCCTCGTTTGCAGACCTCTCGCTTGAGCCCGGCAGCGAACTCAAGGTGGTTGATATCGGTCGTAAGCTCGCGAACTATACGATTGAAGCCGTCAATGCTCCCAAGACGCTTTCTGATCTATCGAAGGCCAAGGTAAACGTTACCGTGGCTGGCATCAATGCGCCCGCCGCCAAGAAGACTGTGGTTCTCAAAGTGAATGGCCGAAGTCTTGCAACGAAGACTGTGGAAGTACCAGAGAACGGTCGCGCGACGGTCGAGTTCACGGGGCTCGAGGGTCCTTACGGTTGGCTCCGCGGGGAAGTAGAGATTTCCGATAGCGATGCGTTATCTGACGACAATCGCTTCTATTTCGCCGTAGAAAAAGCCGATCCCCGGAAAGTGCTCTTGATCGAAGAACAGCGCAGCACACGGGCGGGTTTCTACTTTAAGGCAGCTCTCGAATCGAGCGCACAGAGTTTCTTCGCCGTTGAGGAGCTCAGCGCCGGAGCGGCCGCTGCCGCGAATCTTTCCAACTATGCTTTCGTTGTTTTGAACGACCCCGGTGTTAACATCAAGGGCATTGAGACAACGCTGCGCAAGTATGTTGAATCTGGCGGTACGATCTGGATCGCCGCAGGCCCGCAATCGGCTGCAATGCCGACGATTCCGGTGGCAGGCTTCACCTCAGGCGGATCGAAGGTGGCCTCGCGCGGCACGTGGCGATTCTTTGCCCCCGCCAATGTCGATCCCACGTTTCCGTCTTTGCGCCGTACCGGGCGGCTCGAAGGAGTTCGCTTCTTTCAGTTCGCTAGTATTACGGCACCTGAGGGGGCTTTAGTCGCTGCAAGGCTTGAAGATGGCAGCCCGCTGCTGATCGAGAAGATCATGGGTGAAGGCAAGGTGCTGGTTTTTGCTTCGACCTTCGATAACATCTCGAACGATCTGCCCGTCAAGCCTGGCTTTGTTCCATTTGTAGAGCAGACGGCCGACTACCTGGGCCGCGTCGAAGACCGCGCGAATTCGTTTCTTGTGGATTCGTATCTGGATCTTCGTTCTGATCAGAAGCGAGCCAGCTCTGTGGAAGTGATCGGCCCGAAGGGCGACCGTGCGCTGAGCCTGAAGGAAGCTGCCGCAGCCAATACGCTGCGGCTGACCGAAGCGGGCTTTTACGATGTGCGCCGCGAAAACGACCGGCAGGAATTGGTGGCTGTGAATGTGGATCGGCGCGAATCGGCGTTGGAGCCGGTGGGTAAGGAAAACCTCCAACTGTGGGAGCAATCCGGTAGGGGTGCTGCTGCCGCTGGCGGGCAACCCGCGGGTCTGGACAGCCCGGCGCCCGAGTCGCAAAGTTTTTGGTGGTGGGTGGCCGTGGCCGCCTTTCTCGCGTTAATGGCTGAAAGTTTTCTTTCGGCCCGTTTTTTGCAAGTGAAAGCATAAGGAGTACCGCAATGGCATTTGAGTATCTGAACCGGTATCTGGAGCGTGTGCGTCGCCGGCTGCTGGCTGGTGCTGTTCTGAAGGGTGCGGCCATCGCGGCTGCTGTCGCTCTGGCCATGACGGTCTTGCTTGTCGCCATCAACTACCGCCTCGACGTGCAGCCGGAAAACTGGAACTGGTCTCGTGCCCTGTTGTTTCTCAGCATCGCTGCGGCGCTCATCTTCGGCATTGTCACGCCGGTGTTGCTGATCAATCGCCGCCGCGCCGCACAAAGCATCGAGTCTGCTGTGCCTGGTCTTGACCAGCGGCTGATGACTTGCCTCGAGAACAAGGATCAATCGAACCCGATGGTCGCTCTCGTCGCCGAGCAGGCCTGGGAGCAGGCGCGTGGGGTAGAGCCTTCTCAACTCGTAAAAAGTTCCTGGCTCGCGAGTTTTGCCGGTGCAGCCAGCGTAAGTCTGGCTGTTCTGACCTGGTTGATTTTGGGTACTCCCGGATGGATCGGGCAGGGAAGTGCTTTGTTGTGGGGTGGCATTCCGAAGGCGAACAGCGTCTTCAATCGTGAGCTCAAAGTAGAACCTGGTTCCACCAAGGTACGCCGCCGCGCCGACCAGATGATCACTGCCAAGATCACGGGTATCAATCCGCCAAGCGTCAAAATTTTCGCCCGCTTTCACAAAGCTGCCAAGTGGGAAGAAGTTCCGATGATGCCGGTGAACGGTAGCGTTGATGAATGGAATTTTCTCTTTGCCGGGCTCGCCGATAGCGTGGATTACTATGTGGTCGCGGGTAGCTTCAAGAGCCAGCAGTACACTTTGACGGCTGTCGATCTGCCGGGCATCAAGAAGTACAAGACTACCTACAAGTTCCCGAGCTGGTCTGGGATGCCCGATGAAGTAGAGAACCCGGGTGGCGATTTGCGTGCGGTTACGGGTACATCAGCTTATCTCGAAATCGAGACCGACAAACCTCTGGAAACCCCGGTCCTTGTCATGGATAACGGGACGCGAGTGCCGGTCACCAGCGAATCTCCCACCAAGCACTTGGTGACGGTGGCTATCAACCGCGATGGTGCATTCCATCTCGCCATGCTGGAGAATGGCAAGGCGGTGCGGTTGAGTGATGACTATTTCATCGAAGCATTGAAAGAAGGCCCGCCTGAGATCAAGATCTCGCGTCCGGGCCGCGATGCGAAAGTCAGCCCGATTGAAGAGGTCGCCTTTGCCGTGGACGCGACTGACGATTTCGGCCTCAATTCGATGACACTTCACTATTCGGTCAATGGTGGGCAGGAACAAACCGTGAATCTGCCTGTGAAGAGAGGCAGCAAATCCGGAGAAGGTTCGCACATGCTAGCCCTCGAGGATTTCAAGCTGAGCCCCGGCGACAACGTCATGTTTTATGCCAAAGCGAGGGACGCAAAGTCTGCAAGCACGACGGACGTATTCTTCCTCGAGGCTCAACCCTACGAACGTGAATTGCGCCAGAGCCAGCAGATGGGTGGCGGCGGTGGTGGTGGCGAGCAGCAGGATGGAAACATTGTGCAGCGACAGAAGGAAATCATTAGCGCCACCTTCCAGGAAGAAAGAGGCAAGAAGCCCTCTGCGGAACAAAAGGAAAACGCGAAGTTCCTCAGTGATACTCAGGAAAAGCTCCGGCAGCAGGCTCAGACCTTTGTTCAGCGCATCCGCGCTCGTCAGCTCGCTGGACAAAACGAGACGATCGAAGCCATGGCCAAAGATATGACCGAGGCCGCTAACGCCATGGTCCCGGCCGTTGAGGCTCTACGTTCGATGAAGTTCAAGGACGCGCTTCCGCACGAGCAAAAGGCATTGCAATATCTGCAACGGGCCGAAGCTCGCCGTAAGGAAATCGAAGTGGCCATGGGGCAACAGGGCGGCGGGGGCGGTGGCGGCATGCAGCGCGACCTCGAAAGCCTGCTCGACCTCGAGCTCGATACGGAAAAGAACCAGTACGAAACTGGCCAGCAAATGACCGCCGAGCAAAAGCAAAAAGAAGTTGACGAGGCGATGCGCAAACTCGAAGAACTGGCACGGCGTCAACAGGAATTGGCCAACGGTTCAAACCCGAACCAGCAGGCTTCTGAAAAGCGCTGGCAGCAGGAAATGCTCCGCCGCGAGGCCGAGAAGCTGCAGCAGGAACTGGAGCGCATGCAGCGCAATCAACAGCAGAGCCAGCAGCAACAAGGTGGTCAATCCTCATCGTCGAGTCAGTCTTCGAACGGCCAACAGGGCCAACAGCAGAGCCGCCAGCAAAATCGGCTCAATCGCGACCCCCGCGTCGACAAGGCTATGGAGCAGTTGAAGGAAGCCACGAACGACATGCGCCGGGCCTCCTCAAATCAACAGCAGGGACAACAAAGCGAAGGGCAAGCGCGCCGGGCCGCTGAGCGGTTGAACGAGGCGAAAAATCTGCTCCGCGAATCCGAAAAGCAAGGCCGCGAACAACAACTTGGCGAGATGTCTCGCCGTAGCGAAGAAATCGCCCGGCGTCAGCGAGAGTTCGAGAACAAGATGAAGCAGCAGTATGGACAGGGCGATAACCGGAACCCCGGCGCCCGCTCGGATAGCTTCCGCGAAGGTCAGGACCCACAAACTGCCAACCGTCTGGCCGACGAAAAATCAAGGCTCATGGAGGACTACCAGAAGTTTGAGAAAGACCTGCAGGATGCTGCGAGACAGTTGCGCGGCTCTCAGCGCAGCGCCTCGGCCAAGCTGCAGGAAGGTCTGGGCGATGCCCAAAAAGAAGACCTGAATCTCAAACTCAAAATGATGAGCGAGCATATTCGCCGCGGATATGGGCAATACATGTCCGGCCGTGAGCGCGAGATTACGCGAGCCCTCGATAACTTGCGCGACAAGGTCAAAGAAGCCGAAAAGATGGCGGGCCCGGGGGGAACCAAGTCCGATCCAACCGAGAAGGCACTGGCACAAGTAGAGCAGTTGCGGCAGCAGATTGCCGAATTGACGCGCCAGCAGCAACAGGCGGGTAACCAGCAGGGCAATCAACAAGGCAACCAGCCCGGCAATCAAAAGGGGCAACCAGGCCAAAAGGGCCAGGGTCAGCAGCCGGGCCAACAACAAGGTCAAGGCCAGCAGGGAGGCCAGCAGGGTGGCCAAGGTCAACAACCTGGACAAGGTCAAGGCCAACAGGCTGGCAACCAACAAGGCAACCAGCCCGGTCAACAAGGTCAGCCAGCTGGTAACTCCGGCGGTCGCGGTCAGGACGGCAGGCCGAATGAGCAGCGTGGCGGTGGTGGCAGCAGCCCCTTCCGCGACTATGGTGCGATGAACTCAGGTCAGAATCAGCCCAATCTGCCGAACGCGCCCGAGGTCCGCAGCATTGAGCGCAATTTCTCCCAAAGCCTGCGCGATCTGGAGCAAATGCGTGGACGCCTCGGCGGCACTCCCGAAGACCAAGCTGAAATTCAAAAGCTGTTGAAGGACATGGCTGCGCTCGATCCGAATAAGTTCAAGGGCAACCCGGCGCTGGTGGATCAGATGCGGTCGCAATTGCTTCCTGTGCTCGAGCAGCTTGAACTCAAGCTGCGTCGTGACGCCGAAGGCAAAGAGGGTAGTGGTGAAGCGCGAAGCGCTACGCCAGACCGTGTCCCGAGTGGTTACGCAGATCAGGTGGCTGAGTACTTCCGTCGTCTCAGCAAAGGTTCGGCTGCGCCGAAGAAGAACTAGAAGAACACTCGGATCGCTTCAAATTCTGTTTCGAAGGTGTCGAGGATGTCAGATGCATTTGCCGCAAAGCCAAGTGCCTCAAGCGTGGCCATTGCATTGACGCGCGATGGCTCGGCCACGCCTTCAACGGCGGTGACGTGCAAGCCCATATGATGCGTGACTGCGTCCGCCGTAAAGATAATGCGGCTGAGCAGCATGCCAGGCCCAGGTTCGAGAACGACCTTTTCTTCTTCTGGCGTATGGTGAAACTCCACCCCTCGAACGATGTCCTCAGGTAAGTTCCAGGCCTTCAAGGTCATGGCCGAAAGTTCGGGGTGGGTAAAGCCAGTCGTTGCCCGTTCGCAATCGACGATCGAACCCTTGCCTTCTTCCATCATTTTCTGGATCTCGAGGAACTGCTCAGGCAGAGCGGCGGCAATCAGAAGTTTGCCGTAGTCATGGAGCAATCCAGCCAGAAAAGCTCCTTCTGGATAGCGGCAAACGGTATTCTGCGCCAACAGATCGGACATCAGCGCAACCCCTGCCCCATGCAGGTTGAACTGCGCCATCGACCAAGGCGGGATCGTTTTTGTACTCTGCCACAGCCGTGCAATCGAAAGACTCAATAGGAAGTTGCGCAGTCGAACCAGGCCAAGCACGCTCACTGCATGCGAGATCGAATTGATTCTGCTGCGACGAGCCATGGCAGCGCTGTTGACCAATCGCAGCACGTGCCCAGAAAGAACGGTGTCCTTTTCGATCAGGCTGGCAAGCTCACTAAAGCGCACGTCTTCACTGGCGAGGCTGCCAAGCAGACGGTTCAGGATCGGGGAGAACGGAGGAAGGTTATTCAACACCCGCTGTAGCTTTTGACGATGGAGCAATTGCCGATTCTCGGCATTCATCACGTCGGTCGCTGCGGGTGGAGGGATCTTCCCTGATTCCTTTTGGGGTAGCGGCATAAGCTCCACCTTTGTCATATCGTCGCCGTCAGCTCGATCTTGAACGGCGATAATGTAAAAAGTGGTAGCCATCGAAACGAAAAACCTTCGAAAGACTTATGGATCCAAGGCTGCGGTGGATGGCGTGAGCCTTTCCGTACCCCAGGGCTGCTTTTATGGCTTCCTTGGGCCAAACGGTGCAGGTAAAACTACCACCATCAAAATGTTGATGGGAGTAGCCCAGCCGACATCAGGCGAGATATTCCTTTTGGGTGAGCAAATCGATCCCAATCTTCCCGCCGCTGGCTTAAAGGCGAAGCAATCCATTGGCCTCGTGCCCGATGAAACTTTGCTCTTCGATAACCTCACAGGCCCTGAGTATCTCGAATTCATCAGCCGGATGTACGGTCTGGGGCGTGCGCTCTCGGCTGAAAGATCGAAGGAGCTGATCTCTTTCTTTGAACTCGACGCCGCGGGTCGCAAGTTAATCTCGGAATACTCCAAAGGCATGCGCAAGCGCGTCGCCATGGCCGCCGCTTTGATTCACCGTCCAAAGCTCTTCTTGATGGATGAACCGTTTGAGGGCGTCGACGCCGTGGGCGCGCGGCTGATGAAAGACCTTTTGCTGGATCTCGTCAAGGGCGGCGCGACGATCTTTCTGACCTCGCATGTGCTCGAAGTCGTAGAGCGCCTCTGTGACCGGATCGCGATCATCCACGAAGGAAAACTCGTTGCCGAAGGAACGCTCGATGAACTCCGCGACGGCGGCGAGCGGGAAACACTGGAAGACCTGTTCGTTCGCACCGTTGGCGAGCAGAACCGCACCGCGGCGGATCTGTCATGGCTCTAGCCGAATCTCCAGGCGCAGCCATTCTGTGGGCCCAATGGCGCACCATCCTTAATTTTTACCGGCGTCCACAAATGGGCGGCTACTGGTTCGGCACGATCTTGATGGCCATCTGGTATCTCATGCTGGCCGGCGGCGGGGTCGGGATTGCGTTTCTGCTGAGTCGTGTGAAACCCAGCGAGTTTGAAGGGTTCGAGCTCGCGCTGACCTTTGGTTTTCTCGCGGCATTTCTCTACTGGCAGGTTGTGCCCGTGTTTCTTGCCTCCACTGGAATGGCGCTGGATACCAAGCGGCTCAAGGTCTATCCCGTGCCAGAGCGGCAATTGTTTTTGATCGAAGTGTTATTGCGGCTCTCGACGGGGCTAGAAGTGCTGCTTCTGCTCGGGGGCGCTTTCTTCGGCTTGCTGTTCAATGCCGAGATTTCGAAATGGGCTCCCTTTACGCTTCTCATTTTCGTCGCATTCAATTTGTACCTTTCCGCAGGCGTGAAGGATCTGGTGGGACGGTTGATGGAGCGCAAGGGGGTTCGCGAAGTTGTAGTGCTGGGGCTTGTCCTCATGATGGTGATTCCACAAATGGTGGCCATGATGGGGTTGCCGCCTGGCGTGAAGAGCGCCCTACTCAATTTCAATCAGTCCTACTTTCCGTGGGGCGTCGCTGCCGGCCTCGCCATCGGTCGCAATCTCTTGTTGAACTGCATTCTTGCCGGGCTCTACCTGGCGGCGGCGATCTGGTTCGGGCGTTGGCAGTTCCACCGCAGTCTGCATTTCGATGCGGATGCAGTGCGCGCCGACTCAGGCCATGGTGGCACCACCACCGGCGCCCGCTGGAACGATCTGCTGTTTCGCTGGCCGAGGCGTCTGTTTCGGGATCCACTGGCGGCACTTGTCGAAAAAGAGCTACAAACGCTCGCCAGAAGCTCACGCTTCCGCCTGGTCTTCTTTATGGGCTTTACGTTTGGGCTAGTGGTCTGGTTGCCGCTCGCCTTTGGCCGTCATGGCTTGACGAGATCCGGCCCGATCGCGAGTAATTTTCTAACCTGGATCAGCGTTTACTCCGTAATGATGTTGGGCGAGGTTGCGCTGTTCAACAGCCTGGGCTTCGACCGTTTGGCTGCACAGTTGTACTGGATTGCCCCGGTCCCGATGCGTACCGTCCTTCTGGCCAAGAACATCACCGCCAGCGTATTTATCTTTGTGGAACTCACGATCATCACCCTGGTTTGTCTCTTGCTGCGCCTGCCGATTGGTGGCATCAAAATCGCAGAGGCATTTGCCGTGACGATCGTACTTGCCGTCTTCTTCACCGGCCTCGGTAACCTTGGCACCGTGTACTATCCGCATGCCGCCAACCCACAGAATTCCTGGCGTGCCCGCAGCGGCAGCAAGTTTCAGCTGTGGAGGTTAATCGCTTATCCGCTGCTCGGCATTCCCGTCGGATTTGCTTACCTGGCGCGATACGCTTTCGACTCGCAGTGGGCATTTTTCGGTGTTCTGCTGATCGTCCTTTTCATGGCAGCGGCTTTCTATTCCGTTGCGATGGACACCGCCGAAGAGGCTGGGCGTGAACGCCGCGAGTTGATACTAAGTGCCTTGAGCCAGGGCGAAGGACCCATCGGATCGTGATGCGAAAAATCATAGAATGCGTGCCGAACTTTTCGGAAGGTCGAGAAGAATCCACGCTGATGGCACTGGCCCGAGCGATCGAATCGGTCCCGAATGTCACCTTGCTTGGACGCGAAGCTGACATCGATCATCACCGCAGCGTGTTCACGATGGCAGGCGAACCTGAGGCGGTGCTTGAAGCCGCCATTCGAGTTGTCGGTGAAGCTGCTGCCCGCATCGATCTTACGCGCCATCGCGGTGAGCATCTCCGTCTCGGGGCAGCCGACGTTCTGCCTTTTGTGCCCGTGCGCGGCGTCTCCCTGACTGAATGCGTGGAGTTGGCCTGGCGCGCCGGCGAGGCCATTTGGCAGCGCTTTGGTGTGCCGGTTTATTTCTATGAAGCCGCTGCGAAGTCGCCGGATCGTGTGCGGCTAGAAGACGTGCGCCGCGGCCAATTCGAAGGCTTGCTTCAAGAACTGAAAGCTGGTTCCGGCCGTGTTCCCGATATCGGTGCCGGTCAGCTTCATCCTACTGCTGGCGCTGTGATCGTTGGCGCGCGCAAGTTTCTCATCGCCTACAACATCAATCTCGCCACGGACCGGCTTGAGATCGCCAAGGCGATCGCCAAAAAGATTCGCACCAGCTCTGGCGGATTGCCGCATGTAAAGGCGATGGGGATGATGTTGCACTCCCGAGGCCTCGCGCAAGTATCGATGAACCTCACGGATTTCGAGCAGACACCAGTGCACGAAGTGTTTGCCGCAGTCGAGCGCGAAGCGGCGGCTTATGGTGTCAGTGTTGCCGGGAGCGAATTGATTGGCTTCATTCCCAGGCATGCCGTCGAGATGGGCTTTCGCGCAGCGCTTAAATTCGAGCAGTTCACCAGCGGCTCAGTGCTGGAAAACGCGCTCGACGCTAAACTGGAATCATAGTGCTTGTATCCATTGAGCCAGCGAGAGCCAAACGTCCAGAGTGGCTAAAGGCCCCGGCACCGGTTGGTGAAAACTACCGCGACCTGAAGCAATTGGTGACGGATCTCAAACTCCACACCGTCTGCGAAAGCGCCGCTTGCCCCAATATCGGGGACTGCTGGAATCGCAAGACGGCCACCTTCATGATCCTCGGCAATCTCTGCACGCGCCGCTGCGGCTTTTGCGCAGTACAGAAGGGCGCTCCGCTTGAAGTGGATCATGATGAGCCTCGCCGCGTTGCAGAGGCGGTCTCCCGCATGGGGCTCAAGTTTGCCGTGATCACCAGCGTAAATCGTGATGATCAGCCGGATGGCGGCGCTGGCATCTTTGCAGCAACGATTCGCGCCATCCGCGAGCGCATTCCCGGCTGTGGCGTGGAAGTGCTGGTCCCCGATTTCCAGGGTTCTCGCGAGGCCATCGATATTGTGCTCGAAGCGCGGCCTGACGTCCTCAATCACAATACCGAAACCGTTCCCCGTCTCTACAAACAAGTTCGCCTTGGGGCCCGCTTCGAGCGCAGCCTGGAAATGCTCGCCTACGCCAAGCAAAAGAGCCCTGAGATTCCCACCAAAAGTGGCCTGATGCTGGGGCTTGGGGAAACTCTCGACGAAATGCGTGACGTCATGCGACAACTCCGCGCTCACCAGGTTGATATCGTCACTCTCGGCCAATATTTGCGGCCATCTTCGAAGCATCTTCCCATCGTTCGCTACGTTCCCGTCGAGGAGTTTGCCGCCCTCCGGCAATTTGGCGTCGAACTCGGCTTCCGGCATGTGGAGAGCGGTCCTTTAGTTCGCTCTAGCTATCACGCCGACGAAGCCGTAAAATAGGCGAAGAGATCACGAACATTGGAAGACTCCCTCAAGGCGCAACTCGCGCTCTTGCGCAAACGCATCGAGAAAGTTGACGCTCGCTTTCAGCCCGTTGAACGGGTCGATGATTCCAGTGCGCTGGGAGGCGTCGAAGTCGAGACCAGCCTCGGATGTCATCTGGAGTTGGATCGCCACTACCCGCTCGATCACGAGCACGGCAATGTGATTGTAGAGCGCTTATCACCGCTTCAGGCCAAGCCTTGGGTCTACCTTGATACCGAGACCACCGGGCTTGCCGGAGGGGCCGGGACGATGGCCTTCCTCATCGGCGCTGCATCGATGGAACCTGACGGGTTCCGCCTCAAGCAGTGGTTCATCCGCGAGCATGGCGAAGAAGCCAGCGCCTTGAGTTCGCTTGCGAGCTATCTGAGCCGCTTTGAGACCGTGGTGACGTACAACGGACGTAGCTATGACCAGCCGCTGCTCGAAACCCGCTACACGCTGTCGAGGCAACGGACACCGTTTTCACGTCTGGAGCATTTGGACCTGCTCTATGGAGCCAGAAGACTGTGGAAGATGCGCTTTGAGTCCTGCCGTTTGGTCGAACTGGAGCGCCAGATTCTGGGTCACGAGCGGGTGGGTGACGTCCCGGGAGAGCTGATTCCTCAACTCTATTTTGAATACCTCCGCACGGGCCGGGCAGGAAAGCTTCAAGCCGTGCTCGAACACAACGCGCTCGACATTCTTTCTCTTGCGTTTCTGGCTGCCATCATCCCGGGCGTGTTTGAAGACCCACTGGGAGCGACTTTGCGGCATGGCGCTGAATTGTCTGGCCTGGCACGCTGGCTGGAAGCAGAAGGGCGCCTTGAAGAAGCTGCCGCGATGTATCGCCGCGCCGTGGATGCTCCGATTTCAGACGAACTCTTGTTTCGAAGCCTTTGGGCGTTGGGCTTGATCGAAAAGAAGCGAGAAAATTGGCCTGCAGCTCTCACCATCTGGACAGATCTTGCATCAGGGCGAAACCCTTTCCGGGGTGAGGCACTGGTAGAACTTGCCAAGTATTACGAGCACCGGGAAAAGAACTGGTTTATGGCGCTTGAGTGTACGATCGCTGCGGCTAAGTTATGCCCGCCGGACGAAATCACCCAGCGTAGACTTCGACTTGAGACGAAGATCGAGAAACCGCGCAGTCGCCGCTTGCCGGGAGTGAGTGGTTTACTTTAGTTCTTTTGATCTATTCCGCCTGATTGCTTAGGGCTTTTTTGCACACGACTTGGGACCGGAGCGCGTGTCATACCATAATGGGGCCTCGTATGCAGCTAAGTCACACCATCGGTGAGAGTGACGTTTAATGGAGAGTCGCCGCTGGATTTGTCTCGACGTCTTGCGCGGTGCCGCTGCTATTGCCGTGTTCTGTTTTCACTTCGCGGGGCTCACTGCGGCGTGGAGCTCATCTCTCAAGGCTTGGGAGATCTTCACCCTTTTGGCTGGTTTTGGCGGAAGTCTGGGGACGAATTTCCTGCTCCTCCTGAGCGGCTTTCTGATTGGCAAGTCTGAAGCTGAGGGCGCCTCTCGCTACTGGCCGCTATTGCTGAAGCGATCCGTCCGCATTTATGTCCCTTACGCCTTTTGGGTCTTTGCGGCATTATTTTTGTGGGCCATGATCCCGTCTTTAGCCAAGCAGCCGTTCAGCTCCCTCGGTGCAGAGTATTTGTTGCAGCAGTTAGTCTTGATTCCGGGTTTGTTTCCCCAACGGCCCGTACTGACTGTAAGTTGGACTTTGAGTTTCGTCTTCGCGGGTTACATCTTGCTTCCAGCGATGGCTCAACTTTGCCGTCGTGCGTTCGGTTCAAAACTGAATTTGGCCTGGGTGTGGTTAGGTGCCACGATTGCAGTGATCCTGTGCGCTGTGCTGGGAGATCTGGTCTCAATCCGGTTGTCCTACATCCCGATGGGGGCTTTGCTTGCTGAAGTCGTAATGGTTCAGGGTGTGGTTTTGAAGCAACGCCATCAAATGATCTTTGCGGCGGTGTCTGCCGCGGTTCTGCTTCTCTTTCGGTACGCAATCCAGAATTGGCATCTTGTCCCGAGTGATCCGAAGTTCTTGTACAGCCTTTGCGGGCTGGCGGCGGGATCCATCCTGGTCCTCTTGCTTTTCTCTTGCGAGTCGATCCTGCGGCGGAGATTCTTAAGCTGGCCATCGCGCCTGTTGCGCTCGGTAGGCGTAAGAGGATATTCGTTCTATCTGCTCCACGGAGCGGTGACCAAGGTTGCCGTCTTTGGACTGGCTTCGATGTGGAGTTGGCAGCAATGGCCCCTGTGGCTTTGCGTAGGTGCACTCGCTGGATGTTTTGTGCTCACTCTGATGGCTGCATCTGCAAGCTGTACGCTGCTCGAAAAACAAGCCACCATCTTCGTGCTCGCTTTCCTGCGGCATCGGGGCAGGGAAGTCAGCTATCCCTTGGTCGCCAACTGCCGGTAAGTGTAAAGCTCGACGTTGTGTTGTGCCAGCAGATCTTTGGCTTCGTTGCTGGTCCAGAACTGATAGTCTGCCCAGCGGTATTCCCAGGAATTGCTGATGGCGCGGATCTCGGCGTCATCTTTGGCCAGGTGAATGATCAGCTTGGTCACGCCGGGCTTTAGGTCTTCGATCAACTTTTTGTAGCTCACTCTGCGCTCGGCGTAGTTCTTGCCAGGTACACCAGTGATCAGGCGGTCCAGCATGGCATAGCCCTGCTTTTCTTTCTCGCGAAGCATATCAAGTGTGATCGGATATGCCTTCAATTCCGCCTCCGGAATTCCATTCGGTTTCGGGAGCATGCAGGGAACGTTGAACTCTTTGGCGAGCTTCGTATAGACCTCGAAGTAGTCAGGTCGCGCGTAAAGAGTACCCATGTGCGTGTCGATATGCGTGAAGGCCAAGCCGTATCGCTGGGCCCGCTCGATCTGCGCGCGAAGTTCTGTTTCTATCTCTGCGGGGGTAGCGTTGGTGGCTGTCGAACGCACATCGCGCCACATATATCCCTCTGCATCAATCAACCCCTTCACTTTATCGATTGAGGCGACGGGTCTCCATCGGAAGTTCTTCCATTCGCTGGTCAGCGTGAGGTGAACCCCAAGATCGTATTTCGGATTCTCCTTCGCCCAGGCGCAAAATTCCTGAACCCAGGGACAAGGCAGCATGACACTGGCCGAAGACACCAGGCCATTTTCCATCGCCTCACGAGTGGCAATATTTGTGGAGTGGCACATCCCGGCGTCGTCGGCGTGGACGATCAGCCGCTTTTTGGGAGCTTGAGCAACTGTTGGAATCGCTCCAGCTAGGGCAAAAAAGTTACGGCGCAGCATATTTTCGATTATCGCTTTTTAACTTCTGGCCGTTTGGCATCGAAGTTGCCTAACCGTTGGTATGAAGGTTCAACCCTCACTACAGCCAGCTTCTCGTTCTACCCTTTGGGGCGAATACGCCGGCCGCTCTGGCCGCCGTGGAATCGGCGATCTGGCAGCATCAAAACCAAATGCTGCACCTGTGAAATCGTTTCAAGGTGCGCTGGCCAATTCCAAATCGGTCAGCGTACAGGCCAGCGTGGCCCAAATTGGAACAGCACCCAACCGCAGTTCCAACGCGAACATATTGAAGGCGATCGGGGCCAGGACTGCCAATATCTCGGCACCGCGGCAAAACTCTGCCGCTGATGGCGCAGGCCGCGCCCCCAACAATCCGCCCCGAGGGAGTGCCCCGCCACCCGCAAATTCAGGTGACACAGCAAACAATCCCGCCACTCCTGCCGCGCCGGCTATCCCGGTGAAGTTCAATCCGCTCCAGCAGAATTGGCTCGACGCCAATACCGGGCCCTACGCCAATATCATGAAGGCCAACCTCGAGAGGGCGCAGCCCTTCCAGATCGATGGCGTGGATATTCGTTGGTCCAATGGGTCCACTGGTAAACCTGAGTTCAGCCAGCGCGCCGTGGGGAATGTCTCGGATACGAGCGGCCGCGAATTCGCCCAGCTTTTTGGAGGCACTCTTGTAAGAGGTCCCTTCGAGACCTTCGGCACCAGCCAGCGCGACCAATACATACGCATGCCGAACGGCCAAATGATCGAGGCATCCGTCCTGGCCAGCCAGCTCAACGCCGCCAGATCCGCGGCTGATCCCTTCTCGGCAACCCAAAGTGTCCTCGAAATCTACAAGGTAGAAATCGACAATTTCAACCTGGCTACTTCCACCAACGCGATCGACATGATGAGCAAAGGGATGATGATCCCCAGCTTCCCCTCGAACCGGATGACCTAACGCCGCCGCCGGTTCACGACAATCGGCGTCGAAACGGCCGAGCCAGAAGAATCCACCAGCTTCACGGGCTGGTCACTTATAGGCGTGATTTTCATCTCGTCGCCTTCAATCTGCACCAGCAGGAAGTGTACCTGCTGTGAGCAGGCGCGGATGTTGCGCACCTTCATCCTGGGATTGCGTTTATGGCCTAAAGACGCAAAGCTCACGCCACCATCCTTTATCGCGCAAGACAATGGATCAGTTTCGGCAAAGCAGTCGGATGTCTCGGGCCCGCCTCCAACAATGGGTGGTAAATGAAGGAGCTCCGGCGCGCTATGGTTGCAGGACGCAAAGCCTCGATCAAACAATGTTACAGTTCTCCGCTTATAAGGTGGGCTGATGCTGGCTGGCCATCGCGTGAGCTTCCAACTCAAATCGTTTGTGCATTGCGGGCTAGCATCTTTGCCGGGTCCGAACCGGGCACATGGGCAACGGAATAAACCGGGCAAGCCGCAGGACAATGGCCGGCTGGGGCGATTGCACGGCACGATTCAGCGGGAGTTGGCAGTGGATCCAGCAGCGAATTGACGCAAGGAACAAGCACGGATGGATCACTTTCGGCGGGAATAAAGCGAAAAACGGCCGCATGAAGCGCTGGGCATGAAGACCCCGGCGAGTTATTACCAGGCATCGGTGAGGCCTTGCACGGGAAGGCGCAGGAAGCAAATTACGAGGACTGTGAACGCGTGCGGAAGGTCAAACAGCACGGAATGCTGCGCTGGAAGAACCGCGATCTGTGTCTGAACCTATTGCTGTCCAAATTAGTCGGAAGCCAGCAACGGGACATTCGCCAGCATTGGCCTGGAGCGGGGCGAGGCTGCGGAATTCGGTTGAGGTTGGGGGTGAACACTGACGTCAGGTGCGAAGGCAAACAGCAGAGGCGGAGTTTCCTCGTCTAAGTTGGGTTCTTGCGAGCCATCGAAGGCCTGTCGAGGAAGAGCCAAAGGTCTCGATAGGCGAACAGTTGATACCGCAACAGCGAAATGAAGCGGGATAAGTGCGATGCCAGCTTGCTGCGTAGTTGTAGGTAGCAAATCAGCAGTAAGGCGATCAATGCTGTTCAAATTAGGATCTTCAGGGCATTAGCGCTGGTTCCAGCGAAGCTCTTGATACGCAGGTTCTGTTTGATGGCCTTGAAGAAGAGATCCACCTGCCAGCGTTGCTTATAAATTGCGGCGATGATGGCGGCGGTAAGTTCCCGGTCATTCGTTAGAAATGTCAACTCGCGGGCCGCTTCCGGATCCCGATAGCGAACCAGCCGGAAGAAGTTCTCGTTTTCTTCGCTGGCGTGCTTCACGAAGGCGACGATCTCGTCGGCGATCACACCTTGCCCTTCGGCGGGTCTGGTTTCAACCGTCACGTAAGAAGCGTTGTCCTTAAGACGAGTCACGAATTGGACCTGCTTGGCGGTCGAGGTCGCGAACCAGCTGTAGTCGCAATAGCCCCGATCCACTACCAGCATGCTGCCCTTGGGCATTTCCAATTGACTGGCGACGGCGATATCGCTGGTCTTGCTGTCGGTGATCACAGCATAATGCGGGATCAGTCCAGCATGATCGAGTAGCAGGTGCAGTTTGACCGCTCCTTTGGCAGTCCGGTATCTCGCCCAATCGAAGACCTTAGCGCAAAGATCGATCACGGTGCTGTCCAAACTCAACAGCTTGCCCGGCAGGCCGAGGCGAGGTGCCGACTGCGCCGGACCTAGCTTTGCCATCATGCTGCAGCGTAACTAGTGAAAGAGGGTCTCGTAGATTTCCCAAGGACGATGTTGATTGGCGTAGGCCAACGTCGAATGGCCTTGAGCCTTCTCAATGCCCAGTTGCCGAAGCTTTCCTTCGCTGGCCAGCAGTCCTTCCTCGATCTCACGCGGACTCCTGGCCTGGCCCAACTGGCAAAACAACATCGCCACAAATTGGTCCCAGCAGCGGAATCCAAGCGCATGCCGCTCTCCCCAATGCGTATCCACCGCAAGTTGAAACAACGGCGCTGGGACCTCCTTCAATATCTGGCTGAAAGTGCTGCATACTCGATTCATGGCGTCTCCCGCTCCGCGATTTTGATGGACAGCTCCCTGGGACATTTCATAGAGAAAATGTTCGAAAGGAGATGTTCGATGTCGAGAGAAAACAAACACGATTCCGGGGCTGCGGAAGGAGCCCGGAGGGC
>Ga0194134_10000838_pt1 | contig 45514 bp, 5 predicted proteins | sample TA2KigOff0mmetaG_FD_148602 | JGI IMG/M metagenome (GOLD analysis project Ga0194134, IMG submission 148602) | Freshwater microbial communities from Lake Tanganyika, Tanzania - TA2015056 Kigoma Offshore 0m | ecosystem: Environmental > Aquatic > Freshwater > Lake | place: Tanzania: Lake Tanganyika... | reverse complement strand
GCAGCGCCGCCACCGCCGCCGCGCCGCAGCTGATCCCCGCCAAAATCCCCTCCTCACGGGCCAGGCGGCGGGCCATGGCCACCGCCTCCTCGTCGCTCACCAGCTCCACCCGGTCCACCATCGCCAGGTCGAGGTTGCCCGGCACAAAGCCCGCTCCAATCCCCTGGATCTTGTGGGGCCCGGGCTGCACCGCCTGGCCGCTGCGCGTTTGGCTGATCACCGGGCTGTTGGTGGGCTCCACCGCCACACTCAGCAGCGGCTTGCCCAGCGTGTTCTTGACGTAGCGGCTCACCCCGGTGAGCGTGCCGCCGGTGCCCACGCCACCCACGAACACATCCACCTGCCCGTCGGTGTCCTCCCAGATCTCCGGGCCGGTGGTGTCGTGGTGGATCTGCGGGTTGGCCGGATTCACAAACTGCTGCAGCAGCACGTAGCGATCCGGATCGCTGGCGGCAATCTCCTTGGCGCGGTTCACCGCGCCCGTCATCCCCAACCGACCCTCGGTGAGCTCAAGGTGCGCCCCAAAGGCGGTGAGCAGCTTGCGCCGCTCCAGGCTCATTGTTTCCGGCATCGTGAGGGTGAGCCGGATTCCCTTGCTCGCCGCCACAAATGCCAGGGCGATGCCGGTATTGCCGCTGGTGGGTTCGATCAGCTCCTTGCCGGGGCCCAGCAGCCCATCGCGCTCGGCCGCTTCCACCATCGCCGCTCCGATGCGGCACTTCACCGAATAGGCGGGGTTGCGGCCCTCAATCTTGGCCAGCACCCGGGCGCCGCAACCCTCACTCACCCGGTTCAGCTGCACCAGCGGTGTGCGGCCAATCGTGAGGCTGTTGTCGCTGTAGATCGCGGCCATGGAACGGGGGGAACACAACAGTGCCTGCGGGCAGGCTAAGAACCCAGACGGCAACTGGGCCAAACCCTCTTAACCTGTCACGCATTGCTGAACCAGCCGCGTGAATCCCACCACCCTGCGCCGACTCACCGCCGTGCTGTTGCTGCTGGCGGCGGCGGCCTCGGTGGCTCTGCCGTTCATCTCGGCCACGGCCCTCACCCTCAGCTTCGGGGTGCTGGCGGCGGTGGCGGGGGTGACCCAGCTGCTGCGGCTGGGGCAGGCGGAGGGCATCAAGGGCAAGCTGTTCCGGGCCCTCTCGGGCCTCTTCTATCTGGCGGCGGGGCTGTGGGTGGTGGCCGACCCGCTGGACAGCGAGGTGAGCCTTACCTTGTTCGTCGGGCTGATGCTGCTGTTTGAGGGGGTGATGGAGCTTGCCGCCGCCGCCGCCAGCCAGGGCGAAGCCCGCGGGCTGGTGCTGGTGGATGGGCTGGTGACCGCCCTGCTGGGGGGGCTGCTGGTGACGGAATGGCCCAGCGACAGCCTCTGGGCCGTCGGCACCCTGTTCGGTATCTCGCTGTTCTTCTCAGGCGTGCGGCTGCTGAGCAGCCCGGGCGAGCCAGCGGCTTAGTTAAGCTTCATAACATCTATGGGCTGGCCGTACACCTGGGCAATCTCCCTGGCCGCACTCACCGCCCGCTCGTGGGTGTGGAAGGCCCAGGCCTGAGCAGGATCACTCACCCGCCGGATCAGTTGATCCCCCTCGGCAATCGCCAGATAGCGCGGCTGCCCGTAATCCCGCAGGGCGTAGCGCTCCGGTTGGGCCCCTTCACCGCAGCTGTGGGGGTCGATCCAAGGTCGCCAGAAGTGAAGCGTCATCCCAGCCACGTCGGAGGCCTAGTTCCGCTGTAGCCACAGCGGCCGGCCCTGGGAAGCAGGATTCACAAGGGCACAGGCAACTTCATGAACCGGTTCATCGTGGTGGGGGCCGGCCCGGCCGGCCTCAGCCTCGCCCTGCAGCTGGCCCGAGCCGGCCGGATGGTGACGCTGATCGAAGCCAACGACGGCTTCAGCCGCCAGTTCCGCGGCGATGCCCTGATGCCCTGCGGCCTGGAGGCCCTGGCCCACATGGGGTTATGGTCACTGCTGGAGGCCCTGCCGCAGCGGCCCCTGGAGGGCTGGAGTGTGTGGCTGGAGCGGCGGCCGCTGTTCCGCGTGGCCGAACCGATGGGGTCGCTGCAGCCCTGCCGTCTGGTGCCGCAGGGGTTGCTGCTGGAGGCGCTGCTGCGAGAGGCCCGTCGCCATCCGGGGCTGAGCTGGCTTCCGGGCCAGGCTGTGCGGGGGTTGCTGTTCAGCGCAGGCACGGGGGAGCAGCGGCGCGTGCAGGGGGTGCAACTGGCGGATGGCACCCGCCTGGAGGCGGATCTGGTGGTGGCCTGCGATGGCCGCAGCTCACCCCTGCGGCAGATGGCGGACCTTCAGCTGCAGTGCAGCGGTCAGGGGTTGGAGCTGCTGTGGTTCACCCTTCCGGCGGCGCCTGGCATCGGCCCGGGGCAGCCGGATCCGGCGGTGTCCGGCTTCATGACCCTGCTGGCGGGGGGCGCCGTCGGCAGCGCCTGCCGCGGCGCCGGCGGCGAGCTGCAGCTGGCCTGGCTGCTGGAGCCGGGCAGCGCCCCCGGGCGCCGCAGCCCCGGCGACTGGGCCCATGCCCTGGCCCAGCTGGCGCCGCCGGCCCTGGCGCAGCGGATCCAGCAGCTGGCCCCCCACCTTGGCGAGCCGCTGCGGGTTCGGGTGCAGGTGGGGCTGGCGCCCCGCTGGAGCCGCCCAGGGCTGCTGCTGCTCGGGGATGCGGCCCACCCCATGAGCCCTGTGCGGGCCCAGGGCATCAACATGGCTCTACGGGACAGCCTGGTGGCAGCCCAAGAGCTGCTGGCGGCGGATGGCCCCTCGGCCCTGGATGCGGCGGCGCTCGATCAAGCGGCGCGGCGGGTGCAACGGCGGCGGCTGCCGGAGATCCGGCGCATGCAGGGGCTCCAGAGCGCCGAAGCCCGCCAGGGGGCGCTTTTGGGCCACAGCGCGATGCTGCGCCAGGGGGCCCTGACCCTGGCGCCGTTCACAGGGCCCCTGGCGGAGACCCTGTGGCGGCGGCGGCAGCGGCCCCTGCGGGAGGGGCTGGCGAGCGCGATCTAGCTATCTCCTCGGACATTGGTCGACTGAGGATCGCGCTGAGCCACAACGCGGGTGAGTGGCCAGGCAATGCAAGGAAGTTGCTGAAGGATGTCGTTGACGACTTGCAGTCGCTGAGGTTAATCAGAATTCCGACAACACATTGGCCGACTGGCCGTTGCATGCGGAGGCCGTGGGAGCACCATTCGACCCTCCCGTTGGCGGGGGGCTAATAAGAATATTGGTCGTTCAAGGGTGATGCTGGTTAAAAAACAACCTCGGACCTAGGTTCAAGGGTGTGCCCGATGTCACCTTCCGTGGACTCCGCTTCTCCCTCTAACACCGCCGAAGACCAGCAGCCCTCCATCACCCTTGCCGGCAAGCAGTACGCCTTGGACAGCCTGTCCGAGCCAGCCAAGCAGCTGGTTGCCGCAATCCGCGCCTCAGAGGAAGAGATGAAGAGCATTCGCAATCAACTGGCCTTGATGGATGTAGGTCGCCGCGCACTGGCAGCCCAGCTGCGACTGGCAGTCGAGAACCCTGAGGCCTTCCAGCGTCTTCAAAAGCCAGATACCTCGACTCAGCCGACCGACGCCGAGTAGGTGGCGTCACCGGTTTGTTCGAGCCAACTCTTTCGGAACGCCTTCACCAAGCTTCGTTGAAGGTTTCAGCTCCGCTGACTTCTTAAACCCACTGCCCTGCCAGCCATGACCGCCAGTCCTCCGGTCCTGAGCAGCCTGACCACGCGTCTTGCTGCAGCCAGGTCGCTAACAAGGGACTGGTTGAGCGATCTCTGGAATCAACATCCAGAGACCTTCGAAAGGCTCCTCTGTGAGGCCTACAACCTCGACTCCGGTTCCCAAGCCCCCGGAACCCTGCTGCGGCAACTAGCCCGCGGTGGAGCCCATGGCTTTGAGATAGCGCTCTCCACCACCCTTCCAGCCCTGTTCGAAAGCGGCGGACCGCTGGCCAGCGAGCGACTCCTGGGTAAACCGGTGGCCATGGATTCGCTGTTTCCTGGCCTGACGGCAGCGGCCGGTGAGCCGGCGGTGCTCGGTGCTGAGCGACTCTTCGAAGACCGCTTTTCCGGTTTCACAGCCGGGTGGAGTGGCAATGGCAGCGGGGCGGGCAGCCTGCTGCTCAACCGCGCCTGGGCTGAGCAAGCCACAACGATGGAGCTGGCCGAGATGCTGCTGGAGCAGGCCGGTCACGTGCTGCAGGAGATCCTCGGGATTCCTGAACCCCGAGGAGATGAGGGCCGCATCTTCGCCGAGGGGGTGCTGAGCCTGGTGACGGGTCTGGTTCCCGCAGAGTCCACCGACGTGGTGCCAGAAGGCACCCTGATAGCTCTCAGGCTTCGAGATGACACCGGCTATCTCTTCGGCAGCCCCTTAGGCGCGGCACCGCTCAGCAGCCTTGAGCTCGGTGAGCTGAGTGATCAGTTCTTCGAGCGCCTCACCAGGCTCCTGGGTAACGGCGAAGTGCCGCTGCTCGATCTCACCGGCGCCACCGCCGATGCCGTGCGCGCCGCCTTCGGTTTCGGCGCCACCGGCGTGATTGATCCCACCCCGAGCGTGCAGCGTGATTCCTACGCCAGCCGCCTGATCAATGGGAGAGGTGTGTTTGGTGTTGACGAGCAGATAGTGCTGCACGCCGGCCAGATCGATACCGACGCCGATCTGCTTCGGCTCGTGCCGGCTGGCTCCGCAGGCTGGATGGCGGCACCGGGCCGCTGGGATCTCAATGATTTCGGCTTCGCGCTTGAGGGCGGCGACCGGTCAACGCTCAGCCAGCCGCTGGTGCTCGATCTGCAGCGCATTGCAGGAGGCGCCGCCGCTCCGGTGATCATGCGCCGGGCCAACGGCACCGTGGTGGTGGGTCCGGGTGTCGCCCCAGCCCAGCTCTATGCGGTGCCCTGGTGGGCGGCCGCCACGCCCGGCCGGCTGGAGGGATACAAGCTGTTCGACAGCGCCAGCGATGCCCTGGCGCTGTTCCGCGCACTCACGGCCACCACCCCGGTTCAGGCCAGCATCAATGCCGCCGCCACCCCCTCCCTGCGCCTGGAGACCGGTCCGGGCAGCGAGGTCGGCGCCGACCGCCTAGTGCTCAATGCCGATCGCCTCTATGGCCTTTGGGGCTGGCAGCCCGAGACGATCCGCGACCACCTCGAGATCCAGGCCTTCTACGGGCTCACCGCCGAATCGCAGCGGCAGGCCGCCGGTGATCCCTTCGGCCAAACATCGGTCAGCGGCTTCTTCGCCACCCATGCGTTGCTCGCTGGCACCGGAGCCCTCACGCCCACCGGTGCCGCCCTGCCGGCGGCCAGTGATGGCTTCTGGCTCGGCGCCAGCGTGCGCCCGGCCAGCTCCTATCCGATCCTGGCCCTGCAGGGCACCGACAACCTTGCCGGGGTGCTCGACGACGCCAACCCCGCGGGGGTGGGCATCATCCAGTACCTCACCAACGTCGGCCAGATCATGGCCGACCTGACCACCTGGAGCCTGCCCGGCCTGGCGGACGGCAGCCTGGTGCCGATCAGCTTCACCGGCAACAGCCTCGGCGCCGCGCTGGCTCAGCAGTTCACCCTCACCGCTCTCGATCCACTCGGAACTCTGCAGGGGATCGAGCAGAACCTAATTAGGGGGCCGCTTGCCGATCTCAGCACCGATCTCGCCAGCCTGGCCTCGCAGCCGATCACCGACAGCAACTGGCTGAGTCTGCTGGCCGGCGGCCTCAACCTCGCACTGCTCACCGATCTGCTCAGTGGTGATGGGGAGGAAGCGACGGGCGGCAAGGAGCAGAGCCTCAGCGACGGGCTCATCTCCCTCGGCGGCGATCTGGTCGACAGCCTCCAGGGCTACGCCCTCGCCCTGGCGCGTCTTACCGACGCGTCCGTCGACGGTAGCGCCGTAGTCGACGGCGTCGGTCTACCGGTCTACCGCCTGGTGGCCTTCCATGCTCCCGGTATCCAGGACTGGCAGTTCGAGGCACTGCGCCAGCCCTGGGATCGCCAGGTGATTGCTGATGTGGCCTTCCAGCTCTCGCTGGGTGATGTGGTGGGGCTGGCCGGGGATCAGCACCTCCCCGGGGAGGTCACCTTCCGCGGCTTTGATCCCCTGCGCAATGCCCCCCACCTGCCCCGAGATCTCGACGCCCTGCTGAGCGGCTTCATCAACCTGCACAGCAACCTCGCCTACCACCCGGTAGGCATCACCGCCCTCACAGGTCTGGCCGAGGGCGCCGGGGAACAGCTGATCCACCTGGCCGACAACCGGCCGGCGCTGCAGCTCTTGGCGCTTCCCAGTCCTGGACCATTGGCCCAGGGTTTGCAGCGATTCGGGGTCGTGCCGGAGGCAGGCGCCCCCGATACGGGGGCGACCATGGCGGGCTTCGGCGGCGGCGAGGGTAACTATGACGACAGCGGTGATCTCAACTGGCTGCTGCACCGTCAGCAGGTGCTGCATGTGGCGGCAATGGTCGACGACTTCCTCGACCTGCTGCACGCCCTGATGGCCCCGCCCTCCACCGCAGCCGGCGTCGTTGGCGACACGGCAAGCGCACCGGAGACCAGCAGCACCAGCATCGATCTGGGTGCTTTCCAGATTGCTTCAAGCCAGCTGCGCATCGCCGATGCCGGCCTGCGTGCCCACATCGGCGACGGGCGTCTGCTCAGTTTCAGCCTGAGCCCAGGCTCCCGCCTGCCGCGCCTGGCAGCCAACAGCCCAATACCCCGCGGCTGGAACGAGGGGCGCCCACAGCAACTTTTCCTAAGGCCCGCCGCTCCCGGCAGCGACCTCTACGAGGTCTACGCCGGGGTCAACATCGCGGGTACTCCCGTCAATCGCCTCCGTCTCAGCGCTGATCAAGAGACGGTGATATACGCCCAGCGCGACACTAACAACCTCTACGAGTCAGGCGCCTTCCAGCTGCCGGCTGCCGAACGGGCCGAAATCGACCGAATCGTGGCCTCGATCGCCGCCGGCAACCAGATGGTGAGCGATGTGCGCATCAGCGCCTCCACCGATCCGGAGCCGCTCACCCCGTCGCTACGCACCAAGCTGCTCAATCTCGGCTACGAGGGCAGCAACCGGGGCCTGGCGGTGGCGCGCGCCGATGCCATGCGCTCCTATCTGATGCAGCGGCTGGATACGCTCCCGGGCTTTGATTCACCGCAGCTTCAGCAACTCCTGCCAGCGGTGCCGCGTCTACCGGTGGCCAACGCCGGCGAGCGCCGCTACAGCGATGCCACCTACAGCCTGGCCTGGGAACAGGGCACCTCGCCCCGCGATCCCGCCGCCCGCTTCGTCCGCGCCGAGCTCGACCTAGAGCGGCGCCTGGCCGGAGGTGGGACCCTTCACACCAGTTGGAAGACCAGCAGCAGCGGCACGCCCGGTAGTGGGGCTGGCACCGACGACCGCCTGAGTCTTGATCTGGGCGATCTGCTCTGCCGCTTCACCGCCTCGTACGGCGTGGAGGATCTGAAGGTGCTCTATCGCCTGATCTTCGCCGACTCCGAGCAGGGCAACGCCGCCGACACACCGTTCTGGGAGGGTGCCGCCGGCGAGGCGCTAGCGGCGGGACTGCTCCTCTGGGGCTACGACAACCTGCTGCAGGCGGGCGGCGATGCCGGCATGTTCAGCCGCATCCTCGACCGCATCCCCGCCCTCGAGCCACTACTGCGTGAGGGGCTCTCAAGCCGCCAGGAGGCGGAGGCCATCCGCAGCGGGGCCGTGCCCGGCGTCACCGGCGAGGTGCTGGCAGCCCTGAGCGATCCGGCGGTGTCGCTGCTGCCCATCTGGCTTGCCCCCGAGGATGGCTTCCGCATCAGCGGCATTGGCGACAGCATCGCAGCTGCTGCTGCTCTAGCAGCGGTCCCCGGAGTGCTCCTCGACCTCTACAACCTCGTGGAGCGCACCGAGATCGAGCTTGATCTCTGCGACCTGATCTGTGCCATTGATCTGCTCGATGGCCTGCCGCCGCTGCTGGCCGATCCTGCTGCCCGCGCCACCGCAGCCGGGCTGCTGGCGGGCAGTGAGGCTCTCTATGGCTGGTTCGCCGACCTCGATCAGGCCACCTCCGATCGGATCCTGCGGCTCGATCCCGCTGCCTGGCCGATCCTCGCCGCCTTCCCCGGCGGCGATCTCGAACGCTGGCAGCAGCTGGCCGATCTGAGCCCGCGGGTGTGGACGGCGATCCGCCGTTTCGACTTCGACGACTACGGCCGCGAGGTGATCGAGGCGATCCGCGATGGCGACACCGCCGCCCTTGCCGGCCTCACCAGCTGGGATCTCTCCACACTCCGCTGTGTACTCGGCGGCCTGGTGTTGCTCACCGATGCCGTGGCCGATCAGCTGGAGAGCGGCCTGCTCGATTCCGCCGTGCTCGCCCCGCTGCTCAGTGAGGACGAGCGGCAGCGCTATGCCGCCCTGCTCAGCGGCCCGTTGCGGGATCTGCAGAGCGGTCTGCTGGAACTCGGGCCGGTGCTGCCCCAGCAGCTGGTGGCCCGCCTGCAGGCCCTGATCGACAGCACGATCAACACGCCCCTGGCGCTCACGGGTGACCGCCGGGTGGAGGTGCGCGGCAGCCTGCCCTCCCTCGATGCCCTGACCGCCTCCACCTACTGGCTGGAGCTCGATTTCTCCGGCATGCGCAGCAGCGTGTCGCTGCCGCTGCCGATCGGCCAGCTGCTGCAGGCGGCCCTGGGCATCGCCCCCCCGGACCTGCCCACCCTCACCGCCCAACTCACCGCCGAACTCCAGGGCGGGCTGCGTTTCGGCATCGATCTGGCCACGCCGGTCAGCGACCATGCCCTCCTGCTCGACACCAATGGGCCCCGGCCGGGGGTGTCGATCCTCGGGGCGGCTGCGTTCGGCCCCGGCACCACCATCGACTGGGCGGCGCTGCTGCCCCAGCTCGAGGGCTTCGACGCCGCCCGCGCCGAGTTGCTGGCTGGCTTCAGCGCCTCGATCGGGCTTGCCCCCGGCGAAAGCCTGCCGGGCTGGCTGGCCGGCATCGACCTCACCCGGCTGGTGCGCCTCGACGGCGCCGCCTACCTCGACCTTTACAGCAGCGGCGGCGATCCGCGCCTGGCCGCCGGCATCCTGCCCCTGGCCGAGGCCGGTGAAGCCCTGCAGTGGCAGGGCGATGCCGCCCTGAGCCTGCGCTTCCTGCGGGAGGGCGACCTGGCGTCGCTGTTCGACGACTTCAGCAAGGCGGTGAGCGATGAGCTCGAAGAGATCGGTGCGGCGCTCGGGGATCTCACCAATCCGGGTGCCTGTCCGGCCGAGTGGCTGGCCTTCGTGGATCGTTTCATCGGCCTGGTGGAGGATCTCTCCGACCGGCTTGATGCCCTTCCCGCACTGCCTTCCTGGCTTCCGGAGCCGGCGCTGGAGGCCGCCACCAACGTGGCCGATGGCCTGCGCGAGGTGGTGCAGCAGCTCGATCGCTTCCGCTCCCAGGTGCTCACCGCCGAGGGCTTCGTGGGCCTGGTCAACGGCCTGTTCAGCGATGCCGGCCTCAGCCTTCGGCTGCGCCTGCTGGCCCGGCCCGATCCTGCCACCCCGGCCGGCTGCTGTGACGCCCCCCCGGAGGTGGTGCCGGCCCCGAGCCTGCTGAGCACGGCCGATCTCCACGCACCCGCCAGCACGATCGGCGCCGACGGCACCCTGCGGCTGACCCTTCCCGACGGCCTGGCCGCCGGCGCCACCCTGGTGGTGCATCGGCTCGATGCCGCCGCCCTGCGTGATGCCTCAGGCAACGCCCTCGATCCCTTCCTCGATCGGGCGGCCACCGCCGTGGGCGGCCAGCGCCTTGAGCTGAGCGTGGCCGGGCTCGATCCGGCCCGCAGCGACCTCGATCCGGGCCGTTTCGTGGTGGTGGTCGACGACAGGGCCCTGCTGCCCAGCCGGGTGAGCTTCAAGCCCGGAGCCGCCCAGACCCTCGTGATCGAGCTGCCGCCGGCGAGCCTGCGCAGCGGTCAGAGCGGACGGGTCTCCTACCTCGCACCGGGTGGCGATCTTCAGGTGAGCCGCGACAGCGGCACCAGCTGGCAGGCCTTCGGGGTTCGGGAGCCCTTCACCTACGGGCTCAATCCAGCCGTCGGCGCCCAGCCCCCGGAGGTGCAGCTGCGTTCCTCCGGTCAGAACGTGCAGCTGCGGCGCTCGACCGCACCGATCAGCCTCAGCGACAAGCGGATCAACACCTTCGCCAGTGGCGCCTTCGAGTTTCTGCCGACAGGCCGCGACGAGCTGCGTCGGGCCCTGCTGCCCTTCGCCCAGCTGCCCGCTGAGGGCAGGCGCGTGCTGGTCACCGCCTCCACCGACGACCAGGGGGTCTCCGATGCCCTCACCGACCGGCTCCAGGCCCTGATCGGCGATCTCGCCGCTGCCCCGGACGACAGTGTCGACGGACGCCTGCACATCCTGCTGCAGCGGGCCCTGCGCGAGTGGGACGAGACCCACATCCCTGGCGAGGCCCTGGCCGGCCCGCAGGGCGATGCGGCGAACCGCCAGCTGGCCCAGGCCCGTGCCCTCTCGGCCCTGCGTGAACTCCTCGACACCCGCGCGATCACGGCCGACGACCTTGATCGCGCCATCGCCCGCTTCCACGATTCCGCTGGCCAAGAGCGGCCCGGCAGCCAGCTGCTGCTTGGAGACAACGGGGTCGACGGCCTCAGCCTCCGCCTGCTGCCTGAGAACCAGGAGGGCAGCACCGGCGCCGCCATGGAGGTCCATCGCTTCGTGAGGGTGAACCTCGATCTCCGCCCGGGCAGTGGCACCGAGCTGCTGGTGGAGCCGCCGGCTCCCGCCGGTTGCGATCCAGCGCTCTATGTCTACGAGCTGGCGTTCGCGGAAGGCAGCGAGATCGATCGCCGCTTCTCCTTCAGCAGCGCCGACATCACCGCCATGCTCGGCGGCCTCAGCCCCGAGCTCGGCACCGCTCTCAACACCGCCCTCTCCGTGGTGGGCGGCAGCGTGACCGGCAGCTTCGGCCTCGATCTCGATGTCGATGGCCGTCTGGTGTTCGGCTACGACACCCGCGCCACCAGCTTCGATCGCTTCCTCTACGTCGACACGATCGGCCTCAACCGCACCCGCGCCGACTGGCCCGAGGGCGACCCCGCCTCCGGCCACACCATCAGCTTCAGCGTCGGCGACGCCCTCAACCCCACCAACGCCGAGATCACCGCCCAGTTGCAGCTGCAGCTGGACGATCTGCAGATCAGCGCCTCCCTGCCGGGGCTCACAGCGCCTCACACGGTGCGGCTGGCGGACCCCGGCGAGGTGTTCAGCCTCAATGCCGGTGCCGCGCTCGATCTGGAGCGGCGCATGCCGGGCACCACCACCCCGCTGGGCGATGCCCTGGTGCTGGTGGGTGATTCCAGTCTGGCAATCGCAGCGGGGCTGCGGCTCGATCTTGATCTGGCGGTGGAGCCACTGGTGGATCTGGTGTCTGAGCTGGCCAGCGAACTCGGCGATGCGGTGCTGGATCAGGTCGATGATCTGTTCGGCGATTTCGATCTGCCCACAGCCCAAGAGCTTGCCTGCTGGCGCACCCTGCTGCCGGCGATCGCTGATCTCGTGGCCTCGCTGGGCGGCCGCTTCCAGAGTGGCGGCGACCTCCTCGAGCGTCTGCCCGACTGGATCCCCTCCGAACCCGCCGCCCTGCTGGATGGTCTCGGCGATGGGCTGGTGGGCATCAGCGAGGCGATCCGCAGCTTCCAGGACACCGTTCTCAACCCATCGGTTCTCGTGGAACGTGTCAATGCCCTCTTCCGTGGGGCCGACATCCCACTGATGCTCAGCCACAGCACCGAGGGCAGCGGCGTGTCGGCAACCGACCGCTATGAACTTGCGCCGACTGCTGATCTCAGCATCGAGCGCACGATCAGGCTCGATGCCGCTGGATTCGCCCACTCCCTCGCCGTTCAGGGCAGCCAGGTCGGCGATGTGCTCAACGACATCCTGTCGCTTGTGATCGGCGATCTGAGCGCCTCCTTCCGCTTCGAGCTAGCAGCGTCCGGCAGCCTTGCGATCCTCGAATCTTGCGAAACGGGCGTGCGGCTGGTCGAGACGGATGCCAACCTGCCCCCAAGCCTCTGGCCCAACTTCGCGGAGGAGCACTTCTTCTCCCTGGCGCTGCCCTCCGGCAGCCAGCCCAGCCTGGCGGAACAGGAGCTGGCGGTCGCCGCCTTCCTGCGCCTCACCGAGCTCACCTTCTCCACACCGCTGCTGCTCGACGACGATGGCAACCCCAACGTCTACCGCCTCAGCTCGATCGGTGATCCGGCACGCACCTTCGGGCTGAAGCTGGCCCTCGGTGCCGATCTGATCGATGAAGGCGTGCTGCCCCAGGCCTTCGGCTCCCTGCGCGCGCCCCAGCTGGAGGGTGGCGTCACGCTCGATCTGAGCGAAACCGATCTGCTCGCCCTCGCGGCTGAGGTGGCCGATGACGCCCGTGATGCCGGCCTGGCGCTGGCAGGCCAGATCCAGTCGGCCCTGGATGGGTTCAGCGATCTGGCACTGCCGGAATGCACCGCCGGCTGGTTCGCCTTCGTGAACGGCTTCATCGACACCATCGATCGCCTCGCGGGGCAGCTCTCCAGCCAGATCGATGCTCTGGAGACCCGCGCCGATGCCCTGCCCGACTGGGTGCCCACCGGCTGGCTCACCGATGCCTCCAATCTGGCCTCTCGCTTCAACGCGATCACCGATGAGGTGGCGGAGTTCCGCGACCGCTGGTTGAGCGCCGAAGGCTTCGTGACCAGCATCAATGAGATCTTCGCCGCAAACGATCTCGATATCCATCTCAGCCTCCTGGCGAAGCCCACCAATCCCGCCACCACCTGCTGCGACGACGAGGGTCTGCAGATCAAGCCGCAGGTGTATCTCACCCGCGACGGCGACTTCACCACCGGTGCCGCCGGCAACTGGATTGAGGTGGAGGATGTCGCGCCCTATCTGCTGACGCCCCAGAACGTGGATCTCACCGTCTACCTGGAGCGCTTCAGCCAGGTGGAGGCCGGCGGCAGCCCGGCCTGGGTGATCAAGCTGGCGCATGGCAGTTTCGGCTATGCGGGCGGTCGCTTCCGCGCCACGATCACCGACGAAAGAAACGCCCTCGAGCTGCGCACCGACGCCGGCGTGGTTGTGGCCGAAAACAGTGTCTGGCTCGCGTGGGATGAAAGCCGCACCGGTTTCGCCCTCTACGACGCGGCCAGCGATGGCTCCCGCCTCGCCGCAACGATCGCCCCCGCTGGTGGCAGCATCGCACTGGCCGTGGCGGGTGCCGACATCAGCAGCTCCCTGCGCGTGCAGGTGGCTCAGGTGGATCCGGTTCAGCCGCTGCAGACGATCGGCGGGGAGACAATCTCTGGCTATTACTACTTCACGGCCCAACCCGACACGTTGGGCCAAACGAGCGGGCCGGGCCGACTGCGGCTGTTCAGCGATGCCGCCCGCCAGGAGGAGCTGCTGTTCTTCCGCTCCACAGCCAGCACGGTCACGGTGGCGCAGGGGCCCGTCGGGGGCCAGATCGACTTTGCGAGCGGTCGCTACAAGCTCACCCCTGAGACAGCGGCCAAGATTGATGAGAGCTGGGTCAAATTCAAGAACTCCGCGGGTGGCCCCCTGCCCAGCCTGCGGGCGATCGAACTGATCGCCTCCACCGACGACCAGTCGATCAGCGCCTCTCTGGAGGCCACCATGGCCCGCGATCTGATCGCCATGACCACGGGCAGTGCCCGCAAGGAAGCGATCGGTCGACTGCTGCAACGGGCGGAGCGGGAGTGGCAGCTGGCCACCAACCCAATGGAGGTGAGCAACAGCGGTGGAGTAAACGAGGCCAATCTGTTCGGCGAACGCTTTGAGCGCGCCTCCCGCCTCAGCCCCGCCGAGCTGCACGATGCCGCCAACATCACCCTGGCCAAGTTGCGCCTCGGCGGCGCTCTCACCGAACTGGTCGAAAAGCAGATCATCAGCGACGGGCAGCTGCAGGCTTTCGCCACGTACTACGGCGATACCCCACTGATCTCGATCACCGCAACCGCCGGCGTGGCCAATGCACCCGCCAACGTGAATGGAGCCTGGGTGATCAAGCTGCCCCAGAACAGCTTCGGCGACAACCTCAGCGAGAACCCCAGCACCTTCGGCCGCAAGCGGGTGGCGGTGAGTTTCGACCAGCAGAACCTGTTCACTCCGGCACTGCCTGCCAATGCCAATAGCTTCTGGCTGGAATGGGACAACAGCCGCACCGGTTTTGCCGTCTACGATGCTGAGTTGGGCGGAAATCGGCTTCTCTACAACCAGCCTGTTTCACCCGTCAGCTTCAACCTCATCGCTGCCGAGCTCGGGGATCGCTTCAGCAGCGACACGGTGGCTGGGCAGACCTTCGATCTGCGCATCCGCATCCTTCCCGAGAACGATCCGCTCAATCTCTATCAGCCCAGGGGTGCCGGTGCTGCTCCGGGAGATGGGCGCCTGAACCAGGATATCAACCGCTTCGTGGCGGTTTCCTTTGTTGGTGACACGCCGGTGCAGGGCGGCCTTGTCGTCACGCCACCGAGCCTCGACTGTCCGCCCGATCTGTATGTCTATCGCCTTGATTTCGGCGATGGTCTGAACATCAGCGACACCACCACCCTGCGGCTCACTGATCTTGTCAGTCTGCTTTCTAATGGTCTTGGCGGCAGTCCGCTTCTGGATGCTCTGGGCTCCGTCAGCGAGGGTTACGAAGCACAGTTCAGCTACTTCTTTGGCCTCAATGGCGGCCTCGTGGCCGGCTACGACACACGCACCAGCCAGCTCTCCGACCTCTTCTATCTCGATACCCGTGGGGTCCTGCCCTTTGCCGACTGGGTGGAGCGTGATCCCGGTGATCTCTGGGGGTTCAATACAGCTCCCAGTGGTTACGACCCGGTCTTCGCAGAAGCGCTGCTCCGCCTCGAGGCCGGGCTTGACCGCCTTCAGCGGCCCGACCGCTTCCAGCTCACCAGCAGTGATCAGCCCGCCGGCTGGGTGAGTGAGAGCGGTGGTGTGCTCACCTTCTCACTCGCCGATGGCCCCGGCGGGGAAGACAACCCGCTTGGCGCGCTGGAGGTGTTCCGCGATGGCGGCCAGCGGCCCACGTCCTTTGTTCTGCAGCTGCAGTCGGTCACCAACAGCTCCTTTCTGCTGGAACGCAACGTGGCCGGGAGCTGGGTTCCGGTCACCGATGCGCTGAGCCTGGATCTGCAGCTCGCCCAGGTTGGGGGCGCTGATGTCTACCGGGCCAGCCTGCCCGCCAACCTACGCCTGCGCAGCAGCGGGCTCGCCAGTGCGGATCTGCACGCCACCGCCCTGATCCAACTGCCCAACGCCCGCGCTCTGCTGGGTCTGGAAGCTGCAGCGGCCCTGGAGCTCTACCACGGCACACTCACCACAGCGGGCGATCAGGGTCTGGTTCCCCTGCGCACGGTGGACATCACCGCCAACGCCGCCGGTCGTTTGCTGCTCGAGCCCGAACAGCTGCTCAACTTCCTGATCGCCGGCAATCCGATCGGCTCGACTGTCGAAGCGATCGGCGAAGCCATCAATGCCGTCAGCGATGCGGTGGATGAGGCGCTCTGCGGGCTAGATGAGGGTGCCCTCAGTCCGGCCAACTGGCTTGCGATGCTCACCGGGCTGGCTGATCGCATCGAGGATCTACGCGACCAGCTTGTGGGCAACCTCGGAGGCGATCCGGTAATCAGCAGTATTGCCGGTGCACTCGGCTTCAGCTTCGACGGACTCGGAAACGGTTTCACCACCGTGGCCGAAACGGTGCGCAGCTTCACCGACACCATCCTGCCCCCCGACGAATGGGCCCGCCGCTTCAACATGGCGATGGATGCGGCCGGGCTGGGCGATATCACGCTCACCCTGGTGGAGAGCGCCAGCCCCGATGCCTTCGCCGGCGAATGCCCCGAGCACGATCCTGCGGTGCGCACCCCGCTGCTGTATCTGTTCGAGCTCAATTTCGGCGATGGCCTCGACTGGAGCATCGGCGGCCAGGACTCCAACCTGGTGGATCTAATCAACGATCTGGGCGGCATCACCATCCCCACGGATGTCTTTGATTTCAAAGCCGATTGGAGCCTCGGCATTGATGTCGAGGCCCGCCTCGGCTTCGGCTTCGATCTCGATGCCCGCTCGGTGGGTGAATTCCTCGTATTGGACACCACGCCGGAAGGAACACCCTTCACGCTGCCCGCCGGCCTCGATCCTGGTGCCTTTGATGCACTCAAGGCCAACGGCACTGAGCTGTTCGCCAGCGCCTGGATCGACATCAACGATCTGCAGGTGTCGGTGGGCGGTCCCACCGGCCTCACCGCCCGTAGTGATCCGGGCGCATCGCTGCTTCAGGGCGGCATTGCCATCGGACTCGATCTACAGGTGCAGGCCAGCGACAGCAACAGCGACCTGCAGTCGGGGCTTGTGGACATCGGTGATGCCATCAGCGGCGGCGCTCTGAGGGTGGAGGAGGCATTCGACGCAGAGGTGCAGTTTTACCCAGAACTGCTGCTCGAGCTGGCCGAGCAGCTGGGAGCGGCGGCTCTCGAGACACTAGAGCCCTTCGAGGAGGCGTTCGAGGAGGGAGCCCAGTCGATCGAGGATGTGGGCGATTCGCTCAACTGCGGCAATTTCGGGCTACAGCAGGTGCTGTTCATCCTGGCCCAGCTGGAGCAGACGATCGACAAGGTGCAGCACGCCATCGAGGCGGGCGTTGCCGATAACCCCCTGATGGCGACCTTCGCCCCAAATGCAAGTGGCGAAATCAAGCAGTTCACCAACAACTTTGACACTGCAGAGAAAGCCCTGGCTGATCTTCGGCAGCTAGGAGAACAGATTCTCCCTTGGAATCTAGTCCCTCGTATCGATTCAGTCTTACCAGAGTTCCTGAGCCTGGAGCTGAAGTCTCGGCCAATATTTGACACATATTTCTGTGTTTCTGAGTCTGGTAATAAACAGATTCGACTTGACACTAGCGCCCGCTATAGCAATGCCTCACCATCAGCAATCAACTATGTTCTTCCCAGCAACTTTGACCTAAATGGGGAGGATCGAACAACACACATTTTCCTTAACAACACAGACACGATCTGGCTTCCTGACGGATACCGCCTAATTGATCCCTCAGGGGAAGGAATCATTAATCCCACGATCGATTTTGCATCATCCTTCACCATCCTCCAACGTATAGATGGTTCCACTGGCGATGAACATCTTCTCATTCTGGAAGGACTGAACGGCGCCAACCCACTAACAGGAGGAAAGGTTCGCACACTAAACGGCAGCTCATCCCGCAACTTCGTCGGAGCAAACGTAAGTACGCAGCTCGGCAACTTCGAACGGCTGGGCATGCAATCTGCAGATCGCCTAACGGCCTTACGCAATTACCTCACCGATGTGCGCGCCGACCCCAATCGCCGCGGAGAGAATGCCCCTGATTACTACCGCTTTGCACTCAAGCTGCATGACCTCTCCAGCACAACCAATCTCGACTTTGATGCGAGCCTCAGCGAGATCCTCGAACTCAGCGGCGGTTTTCAACTCAACCTGATCGCCGAGGGGGCAATCGGTTTCGCCTTTGACGCCAATGCACCAGATTTGGGCTCAACATTCTTACTGGATGCGTCAGCCGATGCAGGAGCAGACCTCAGCCCTGTCCTGCCAAAAGACATGAAACAGCTGCTTGGCGGCAGCAGCGGGGTTAATCCCGAGCTGGTAATCGGCGCAACTCTGCAGAGCACCGAGCCTCTACACGGCCGCCTCGGCTTCCTGGAGGTGGACGCCCGAAGTGCCAACACCAACATTCTTGGCATCGGCTCGCAGCCCCAGGGCATGACGCCTGCTTTGCCGCCATCTGAGGATCCCTTCCTGAGCGGCGCTTTACTGCTAGGTCTTGATCTCAAGGGCCCCAGTGGTGACCTGGTCCCGCTCTCCGACATCGATCAGCTTGAGATTGATCCAAGCGCGAAGGTTGGCTTTGAAGTCGATCCAAAGATCACAGCATCACTGGGCAGCGCCATCAGCATCGATGGCGAGATGCTGTTCGGTGGGTATGGCGAGCTAGGCGAGTCTGGATTCAACTTCTCGCTAACACCATTCGTCTTCCGACCCGGGGATATCAAGATCAACCTTGGTCAAAACCTAGCATCAACAAGCGGTCCATTCGCCAAAATCTCCCAGTTCCTGAACGAATATTTCCTCGACCCCCTACAGCCATTCGTCGACATTCTAGAAACAGAGTTTACAATCGCCGGACTAAATCTGATCGGCGATGGCAAGCTCCACAACCTCATTGATCAAGGTGTTGAAGGAACGGCCAATGGCGCTGTCACCCAATGGGTGAATCTCTACAAGGACATCGATCAAGTTGTCAATGCCGTCGCCCGACTTCAAAATTCACAAGAGTTAGCAATCGCATCCTGGCTCTTCCTGCCCAGCGACCTCCATACAATTGTCGCTGGCGCACCTTACAGCGGACCTGGCGGGGATCCCTTCCGAACTACCAACATCAACAGCGAAAATCGCAACGCCGTCCCCAATGCCGCATCGCCACAGGGAGTCCTTCAAAATGCGGTCGACATCCTCTCCGGTGCACTTGGCAGCGGGCGCGTAGGAATAAATACCGACAACTTCAATTCACCTGACATCGGGAGTACCGAGGTTACATTCCCCTTCCTTGACTTTAGCCATACCTCTGCACGGCTAATCAATCTGCTGATGGGCAGTGACCCCAGCAGCAGGTATGAACTGGATCTCATTCGCCTGCAGATCCAGGGCTTCAGCACAAGCTGGGAGTTCAATAAAACAATCGGCCCCATTTATGCACCGCCACCGGTAAATCTGGAGGTGGGCGCAAGGATTACGCCTTATATCCGTCCCACGATTCTTGGCTACGACCTAACAGGTCTTGCGGGACTGATCGAAACCGGTGATTTCACTGCGCTCGCCGATGGATTCTACGTGTTGGATGACGAACCTGGAAACATCGTCAATGGTAGTCAGTATCCAGGTGCCGGCGCAGAAATTCGCATGGAGGTGAGCGGGGGTGTGAGCGTGGGTCTGCCGATCCTCAAGGTGCGAGGTGATGCTCACATCCGCGGCACTCTTGAGATCGAGCTGAACGACCCCAACGGAGATGGACGTGTTCGTTTCCAGGAGCTTTTCGACAACTTTAGCTATAACCCGTTGGCCATTTTTGATGCTGCAATTCGCGTAGCCTTGTCGGCCTCGATCGGCGTGGAAGCAGGTATCGATCCATTCTCAGTGTCATTCACGATCTATGAAACTCCCGAATTCGAACTTTTTAGCGTAGAAATCCCTGGTGGTGCTCCGCCGAAGCCTTATTACGGATCAGCTCCTGATGGCGCCAGCGAACTTCTGCTGAACATCGGCCCGCGGGCTGAGCAGCGCAACGTTGATCCGATCGACGGGGCTGAAACCATGACCCTTCGCATGGATGGCCACAAGGTCGTCGTCGATGGTCCTGGCGGACAAAGCGAAGACTTCCAAGGCATTCAGACGATCAAGGGGGATGCTGGGGAGGGCAATGATGTGATCAACGGCGTTCAGCTCAGCCGCGCCGTTGACTTCCGCGGCAACATCGGTGACGACACCCTGAATGGTGGTGCAGGAAACGATCTAATACGAGGGGACGATGGAAACGATCTCCTAAGGGGCAATGACGGCAATGACACGCTGCAAGGAGGTCTGGGCAACGACACACTGGAGGGTGGTGAGGGAGACGACCATCTTGAAGGCCAGGAGGGCAACGATCAGCTTCGTGGCAATGCCGGCAATGACAACCTGCTGGGAGGGGCCGGTGCTGATCAGCTGGACGGAGGCGCGGGTGATGACCTGGCAGATGGTGGGCTGGGAGATGACACAATCGCAGGGGGTATCGGTCGTGACACTCTTCGGGGAGGTCTAGGCAACGACACGCTGGATGGTGGGGAAGGCAATGACCGCATTGATGGCGGGGCCGGTAACGACATTGCACGCGGCGGGGGCGGAGACGACACACTGATAGGTGAAGGAGGCAGCGATCTCCTTGAAGGGGATGCTGGTGACGACGTGCTCGTGGCCGGCTCTCTCTCTCCGGGTACCAGCCTGCCGCTTAACGAGTTCCGAAGCGGTCACTCTTCAGCAGTGCTCGGTTTCGATGCCGACACTCTCCGCGGGGGGGCCGGCAACGATCTTTTAGTTGGGAATGCGGGCCAAAATCGCCTTGAAGGCGGCGCCGGCGACGACACGATCGCCGCTGGGGCTGGGGACGATAGGGCGGAAGGTGGTGAAGGCGCAGACCGAATCTTTGGGGAAGACGGTGCAGATCACCTGCGCGGCAATGATGGCGATGACCAAATTCGCGGCGGTGCCGGATCTGATCAAATCTTCGGTGACAGTGGCAACGATCGACTCTATGGCGAGGCCGGATCAGACACCCTAGAGGGAGGTGATGGCGACGATCAACTTCACGGTGGCGCCGATGCCGACCGAATCTTCGCCGGTGATGGTGATGACACTGTTGATGGAGATGAAGGCAACGACACCGTCGAGGGCGGTAGCGGCGATGACTCTCTAAATGGAGGGTTGGGCAACGATCACCTGAGTGGAGGAACAGGTGCCGATCGCATCAGAGGTGATGCCGGCAATGACTGGCTGTACGGGGACGAGGGCAATGATGTCCTCCATGGTGGCAGTGGTCTTGACACTCTTGAGGGAGGCTTCGGAAACGATGAGCTTCACGGCGGATCCGACGATGACAAACTCAGTGGCGGCAGCGGTGCTGACACCCTCCATGGGGACGAAGGGGCCGATACGCTGCGCGGGGGACCAGGAAATGACCGGCTTTTTGGTGATGCGGGGATCGATATCCTCGACGGCGGCGCTGGAGAGGATCGACTCGAGGGAGGCAACCAATCCGACCTCCTGATGGGTGGGTATGGCGATGACCATTTGCTCGGCGGCGACGGTGCCGATTGGCTATTCGGCGACGAAGGCGATGATCTGCTCGAGGGAGATGCTGGAGACGATCGAGTCTTCGGTGGCGAGGGTTCAGATCTGCTTCGAGGAGGCCGTGGCAATGATCAGATTGAAGGAGGGGAAGCCTCTGATGAACTGCACGGCGAACATGGAGATGATCTCCTCTCGGGTTCTCAAGGTGCTGACCAGCTCTTTGGCGGAACTGGCGATGACCTGTGCATCGGCGGATCTGGCAAAGACCAATTGATCGGTGAAGAAGGGAACGATTGGCTCTTTGGCGACCACTACGACCTCGAAAAGGGCTTGGTCGGATTTCAAGAGCTGCATGCCCATCGAACCGGCAGTCCCTTTACTGGGAATGGATTCGTTACAGCTGAACCGTTTGCGCTAACCGAGGTCTTCGGAGCAGACGCCGTTGGATTCAGCCTGCCTGGAACTCCCGACCACCAACTACCAGCAGCACTTCGCTGGCTGCAAGCCAAGCTGGAGGTAGACCACTGGAGCCAGCTGAGCAGCGCCCAGTGGTCCTTGCTGCTGTTGCTCGACGGCGACAGGGCTGGTAACGGGGAGCTGACCAGTGCTCTGAATGAAGACCGGTTACAGGGGAAATCTGGCAATGACTGGCTGTTTGGAGGCACTGGAGCTGACCTAGCAGAAGGTGGCACCGGTGCTGATCTCGTTCTTGGTGGACCAGGAAATGATGTCCTCTATGGGTACCAGGCAACACTCAATCTTGACGAGCAATTTGCCGACGGCGACGACGCCCTGTACGGCGGTGATGGTAACGATGAGGCCTATGGTGGTATCGGCAATGACTTCATCTCCGGCGGCCTAGGTAACGACAAGCTTGTCGGCGACGACTCCGATGATCCTCTTCTACTCATAAGGGGGCGTCCAGGACAGAACTATGCGGGTCTTGATGTATTGGCTGGTGGACGCGGTAACGACTCCCTTTTTGGGGCGTTGGGTGCGGATGTTCTGTTTGCAGGTGAAGGCTTGGAACAGGCGGAGCGGGGACACTCCGCGGCTGATGGTTTCAAACTCTTCGGAAATGTCCCAAGCAGCCCTACAGCGAAAGAATTCCTGCTCTCGCTAGCCAACACAAACACCAATGTGCGCTCTCTAGGGTTCGACCGGTTGGTGGGCGGAATCGATAGCGACATATTGGTGGGCCACAGGATGCGGCCTGTCGGAGAAGCCGAGTTGCTCACAGCCCTGGAGAGCTGGCTCAACGAAGAGCTCGGAGACCTTGACGGCGATGGCATTTGGGAAGGCAAGCCAGTCAGGCTGATTAACGGGCTCAACAACACCCCCGCGGGCAACCTGACCGACGTGAACGGGATCCAACTGAATCCGTCAGGCAAACGCGGATTCGTGCTGAACCGTAGAAGCACTGATGGTGTAGTGGTGGAACTGGCTCCGGGTGCTGGAACAGATCTGGTGTGGAACTTCTACGCCGGATCCCATGACAACACAAAGCGTCGACTCAATGACAGCAATAACGCAATACTTGGAGAGCTATATACCCTTGATCTCACGGTAACTCAAGTACCGCTTGTAGACGGCGGGACCGATGTTCTGTATGACTTGGATCTTAATCCGATCGAGACAGACGTGGTATATCTCACAGCCGGCCTAAGCTTCGGCTCGATTGACCTGCAATGGCGAAACTGGAGCATCAGTGATCTAACCAGCCAGCTATTGAAGGATCTAGGCAGTGCACAAAGCATCAATTTACTTCGCCAGTATGTGCAGCGATTCCAGACATCCTTACCACTTGTAGGCCCTCAAGGAAGCGGCATTGATTCGGCACAGTTGGATTGGTCATTCAGCACGAGCTATGAATTCAATTCCAGTGATCCCACCGAATACGAATCAATCCTAGAGGAGGAACTCAACCGTAACGAAATCTGGTTAGCTCTGAGCCAGCTCTACGCACCGAACCAGTTGTTCGACTCAAGCGTAGGGGTGATGTCTCTCATCGATCGCGATACCGATCAGATCCTGGCTCGCTTCATGAATGTCAGCGAAGACGCCATAGGACGTCACAACATCGACGAACAAAATGTTCCACCTGACCAGCTCGTTGTCGAGCCAAGCAAGGCTGTGTTCTCGACGAGCGAACGGGTCTCAGTGCCACAAGGCATGGCCCGTGATCCAAATGGGGCCAGCGATCTTGCGGCAATCGAAGCGCAGATCAGGCGAATTACCTCGATCACCGGTGATGGTGAGGCAAGCGGAACCTGGGAGAACTGGAGGGGGCAGGGTCTGCTGGGGACACGCTTCGGGAGCAGTGAATGGTTTGATCTCAATGGCAACCCAAACGACGGCCTTGAGCTACTGATCACATCTGGTGAGACAATCCAAGAGCGAATTGACAGAAAGCTCCCGATTTGGGGTATTGACCTGGATCATGATGGCCAGATCGGATCAAACCGTGTCTACGGCGCTGCAGCCTTGCAGATCAGAGATCCTGAAGGGCTACTACCTGCGTACCAAAACGAACTGGTCATTGCAGCGGATGCTCCAACCTCAGTCACGCTAAATGCGCCGTGGTCAGTAACGACACCCAATCCCCTTGGGAACGCGCCCACCTATCAGCCACTCAGCTACAGCGTTCAGTCCGGAACATACAACTGGCGCAATGACTTGGTCTGGATCGATAGCAACGACGATGGCCGCCTAACCCTTCCTCTCACCAGCAGGCCTACCAGCCAAGAACCTGCTGGACCATTTGATGTGATCCGTTTCGCGTCACCTTGGGACGCAATCATTAACAACAGCCGGGTCAAACAACTCCGTACTGTCGGAGATGTGGTGGATGCCGGTGGATGGGATCTGATGGAGGAGCTCTTCTACACAGGGGAGCCAAGCTCAGAGGCGGCAACAGGACGAGTAGTCGTGAGCATCAACACATCTATTCCAGGTAGCGCCCTCTATCTCAATACGACGCGCTCGGTTGATCTGGATGGTGATGGGGAGGCTCGTTTTGACGAAGCAGGAACTGGATTCCGTGAAATCACCGTCTTGGCAGAGGGCGTTGAGTCGGCATCCAGCCCGCAGGTGCAGGGCGGCGATCCCTCGCGCGATCAGCGCTACCCCCAATCACTGAAACCTCTGCTGAATCCGAGCTTCAGCATGCTCTCCGCAGGTGGCAGTCTCAGCCACAGATTGCTCCAGTCAGGCTGGCGCGATAGCGGTGGCGGAACTCTGAGTTTTGAAGCCTGGAGCTATGACCTCAAAACATCCATCGATGGGTCAAACCGTGTGGTGGATTTGACCGGGACGGCAACACGAAACCTGCCATTACACGTTCCAGGGACGACGTCCGGCTGGCAATCGGACCGTAGCCTCAAACCACTCTGGAGTTTGCAGAATAACAACTCTAAACCTGACCTGCTGCTTGGGAACTGGCTCTGGCTAGATCCGGTAACAGCTCCAGGGGCGGTGATCCCAATCAAGTTAATCGAAGCAGCGAATGCTACCAGCAGGTCAGATATTGATCGGCTTCAGACAAATTGGACGTCAGTCGTTCTGGAAAGCACAGGCTGGCCGACGAGGGAGGATGCGCCGCTCTGGGCATTTGTGCAGGGTGCCGACGATCGAAGGGAGAGGGACGGAGCAGGAGACAAATTAGCCCGTATTGGAGGTGGATATGACTCGATCCGAACTGAGAACGGCGTGATCTCTTATGACACGATTCTTCGTCCTGCAGGATTAAAAGCCGCAATCAGCCCCGCTAGCAATGAGACAATCAATTCACTTCGTGTAAATGATCTGTCGACTGAAAAAAACTTGGTTCGAGCAACTGGGGGGTTCAACCGCCTCCAGGACAATGAAGGCAAAGGTTTCGGACAGCAGAGAGTAGCAGCTTACGAAGATTGGGTACTAATTGCGGGCGTTCATACCGAGACAGAAAGCGCAAAGGTATGTCTCAACGATTCAAGGGGTTTGCCCTTGACAAATCTCGAAATACCTGAAATCAAAAATATTAGCGAGGTTGTATGGTCATCGCCAAAGCAAGCTTGGCTGATCGGACAGGATAAAAGCGAGAATCTACAACTTTGGCAAATCAATATCAGTGAATCCGAAGGGTCTGTGAAGATAAGTAGTAAACAACAGGCGAACCTTGCATCGGATAGTGGTCTTCTCAGCAGGGCCGATCAAGCCAAGGTTCTACAAACAAGTAAGGGTGAACTGGTATTGCACATACCCTTACCACTGGCCACAAGCAAGGATGATCCGATCAAAGGATTGACACCGCCCATGTGGCTAAGAGAGCTTGATCAATCAACCCAAGCTGACGTAATCGGTCTAATCCAGCAACGCCAGCTTAATAGTCTCAGCCTACTCCTAAATCCGAATGGCCAAAGTGGAAGGCCGAGTGTAAGGTTGCTGGATCTTGATCTTGCCCAGGCCCCTTCCAACGGTGTTCTACTGAACTGGATCAAAGATGGTAATGGCCGTACCTGGCAGGTACGGGTACTGCACAAGGCGGACATGAGCGGGAAGGTACCGAAGCAACGACCAGTTGCCATCACACTCACCCCCCTCGGACCTGATGGTCTAGATACCAAAACACAACTGAAGGTTCAACTGGCCAAGAATCATTTACTAGAGCATGTCAGTGGCGTGGTCTTGGGCGCTGATGGCGTATTAGTGACCGGACTGAAGGTCGAATCAAAATCTGAACAAGCGGTGAAGCCGGGCCTCGGCATATCAGCGTCACTGGGTATTGGTGTGCAATGGCTTCCACTGGAATTGAATGAGCCAGGCACGTTCACTGGCGCAACTCGACAGATCGCTGACAATCGGGCATTCACTGTATCCCTGTCTCAAATCACTGACACGTACAACACCAATGCGAACACGACGTTCTCAATCCAAGGTCTCCTGAGCACATCCGCAAATGAGACTGAACGGGTCACCGTATTCGGCAGCGGTACACCTGCCTACGGTGGACGAGCTGGCTCGTCGAATGGTCTGTGGAGCCTTCAGTTGCCATCAATAGCCCAACTGGAAGATTCAATCAAGACAAATACACTCACGGCTCGAGCACAAGAACTCAGCCTCAGTCAGTTGGTCGAGATACCTGCACTCAGCCCTCAAGACGTGACGGTGACCCACGAGGGTGTGCTTGTAGCAGTAGGAAACAACAGCATCACAGGGGCGTCAACCTTCTACAGCAGTGCTGCTGTAGAAGGCTTCGTGTGGAATGCTCCGTCAGCTGACGGGCTTAAAGAGAGGGTAGTAGCGACAAAACTTGAGACACCAGTGGGAATACAAGCCCAAGGATTCAAACTAATCAAAGATAACTCCACCAAGACAGGAGTTTCTGAGGTTTATGGAGAACTTTATGCCGCAGGAGCAGCTCCTGTGTTGGCGATCTGGTCCAACGAGAAAAGCATCATAAACGCAAAGGACGGCGTTCCAGAAACATGGTCACTAAAGGAGCTGCTCTATTACGACAACAGCGGAAAGAAATTGCTTCGCAATCAGGTCAGCAACCCTGAGTCAATAACACCAAAGCTTCTACAGGAACTGAACTCCCCAGTGTTGGTCACAGCAATTCCTGGCACACTAGTTGTACGTGATCGATCAAAGGATCAGCAACAACGGCTAATCCACAACGGTCGGGAGTGGGTGATCCCAGAGGAGTACGGCACAGTACTGCAGCTGAGCTCCGACGGACAGGCAATCAGTCAGCGCTCCGATGGCACCCTTGAGTTAATCCGATTCGATGGATCAAAGGTATTTGATTCAACGGAGAATGAATACATCAGCTTGTCCGCAGCTTGGATACGTCAACGCCATGACCTGACTAATCTTTCTAAGGGTAAGCCTGTTGTAGCGGCTGAATTAAAACAAGTTCCACGAACATTAACGGATTCAAACCAACTAGTCACCAGGCTGGATCTAGTCACAGGCCATACAGGGTCGCGGGAATTATTAGAGTTTGATATTAGCAACACCAACACACTCCCACTAGCCACTGATGAGACAGTGGTGATTCAGCATCTGGCGGCAGGTGATCGCGATAAAGATGGGAGAGAAGAATCGCTACTACTTCAGGGGGTGATTCGGCGGCCCGATCCGCTGATCGCCGGCGCGGTTGAGGAAAGACCGCTATTGATGATGCACATTAACGACAGTGGAGGTTTCTCTCCAAATAGCTATCGCTTCGATTTAGATCTTGCAGTCAGCATCGAAGGATTACAAACAAGTCGAGGTAAAACCGTAAGCAGGGGTACCAAACTCTCGGAAGCAAGTGCTCTATGGGTGGAGTACGACCCGCAGAAAGGGTTCAGCACAACATCTACCGAAGACAGCAATATAGGCCTATCCATATTAATTGCCGGCAACACCAGCGATAGCCGTAGCCCACGGGAAGCGGATCCACTCCTGGCGCTGCTCCAGGAAGATGCCACTGCGATGGGTGGATGGCGTGGAGTCACGCCAATGATCTGGAGAGACACTGATGGAGATGAACGAATTGACGATGAAGAACTAAAACCGTTTGGCGTTTATGCAGGCGATTTACATGTCTTTGATGCTGATCTCGACGGTAGAGGAGATCTAATCACGATAGGCTTTGGTACCTCCACACGAAGAGCAGCGGATGGCAATACCCTGGCAATTCCACAAACAGATTTATTCCTGTTCCATAGCACAAGAAGTGATGGAACACCAATCCTAAAATCCACAGATCTAAATCTCTACGGACTTGCAAACGGCTCAGTCAGCAGCGGAGATGTTGATGGGGACGGAGACTTTGATTTACTATTGAATGGGGAGGACTTTTTCACTCTTCCGAACAACGAAAATAACCTCGCAGGACCCGACCAAGCAGGCGGCAATCCTGTTACAATTGTATACCGTAATCTCATCAAGGAGAGCGCAAAACCTGGCATCACTATTGGAGAACTTAGTTTTGAGAATGGGCTGTTCAGAGCTAATAAGAGTGACCAACGCTGGGGTGAATTTGATTATGCATTTGACGCATCTGAACTGGCTTCGATTCAGCCAGAACTCAGCTTTGGCCCTAGAGACTTGCCAGAAGGTTGGATCAGCATTTACACACCGCTTCAACTTGGTGCACAGGTTAAAGAACTTGGTGCACAGGTTAAAGCACCACTCACAGGGCCGAGTGCGGAGCTACTTGCCAGAAGCAATCTAAGCAAGATCATAGAGGATAAAACAATTGACGCGAATCTTCGTAAGTCGTATCAGAGACTAAATAACCCCTCGTCATTTGGTAGCGGGTTTACAAGCCGGCGTGATGGCTTTGCAGCTTCGGTTGATCATTTCCCCAGTGTCAAGAAACTAATCAACAAAGCAGAGATACAAGAGTTGTTGAGGCAGCGCATGCTATCACAGGATGGCCTTCTGGTGATCAAGCACGTAGGATCTGCCGGCGATTTAAGTGAACTACGGTTTGGTCTAGACGTTGCTGATGGCGACACAGTCAAAAATGACTGGTTAGAACAACGCTTCCGATTCAATCCAAAGTCGAGCTATTTCCAGCTTTCCATTGCACCTGCACCAAGCATCGTCTATCAGCCACCATCTCAAGAATTGATTCTTGGTTTGTTTGAGGTCTCAGAAATCGTTCTGAGAACAGATCTTGCCGCTGGCAAACCGGCTGGGAACATTGAAAGCAGTGAGTCAACCTACTCCTCTTCAAAATACCGATATATCGGCCTCACCACGCCTGATAAGAAGAGAGATTACACCAGTAGCGATGCCCTAGGTGAGCTACAGAGGGCTTTCCAGAATGACATCCAGGCGCTTGGCAATCAGCTTGAGGCTAGTTCGATCTCACATGGATCCTTCCAAAGGCGTGGCGTTGCTGGAGAGATCTTCTATGAGATTGACTCACTTTCTCTGAGTGCCGGTAACAACAGCACCGCCCTGGCTGGCCTCTACGAGTTAGAGCTCCATGCGACTGACCACCGACGGGCTGGCCTGGAGACCCAGCTTCCCTATACACAGCCAGATCGAACTCTGCATTTAGGGAGTGTGCAATTACAATCTCAGTCAATGACTGTAGAGAAGTTCAAGGAAGAGCTTGCTCTGGGATCCTTGTATGCGATGAATCGCATCTTTGCGGAACCTCAGTACACTCAAACTGAGAACGAAGCCGCTCTGCTAACAGGTGATTCTTCGGCATTTAATCAGCTAGAGAATAACGATGCCGACACCTGGATCGCACCGGGCTCTAAATTTAGCCTTGACTCAAACAAAATTGCTCAACTTACAACGTATTTAAATCAGATAAACTTCGCTCACAATCAGGGCCCTAATAGCGCCAGGAGATGGAGCGTAAGTGCCGCAGTCTCGCAGTTTAGTGAGCTGCAAAAAGTCAATGATATCGAAAACTACGACCTATTGAGCGTATTGAGTGGCACGGCTATTGAGGATAAGTTTCGTCTTGGAGATGGCCAACAGAACTTCTATGCACAGACAGTAACAGAGACCGCAAAAGGGACCATTGTTGTTGTCAACGATTTCAATCCATTCCTCGACACGCTAGAACTCTTTTTACCAGAAGATGCTAGCTTCGTTTGGGACCAAATTCTCTATCGCAAAAACCCCGAATTGCCACCCAATGGTTATTTAGACCGCGTACTGGCAACTGATAAGGGTGGCAATGAACGTGCAGCTGAGCGGTTACTGAGTCAACCGATTCTGGACAGTTACGGGCGTGAAGTGATCTACAGCTATGTGCTGCAGGAATTGAGACCGTTAGATCACGACGACCAGACAGTATCACTCGACTTGCGCGGCTCGTTGCTACGCATCAACACAATCATCGATGGGGTACGCTCACCAGAGACACTGGTTTTCTTCGACGGAATCGACCAGGATTTACTGCATTTTCAGACCAGCTTCAACGAAGGTCAAATCCGTTTCGCCTCAGCTGATGATCAGGCGCGCCAACAGCTGAGATTCATGATTTCAAGCAATGGCAGCGATTCTGCAGACCTACTTGATCATGAAGATGCTTATCGGATCCCGTTCCGACGCTCACTACTGGGAGGTTGGCTTGAGGATCAGTTCGCAGGACTACCCGAATTCTTCGGCGTATTAACCGGCGGGGATGGCAATGACGAACTCCGTGGCAGCATCACTAATTCGGCGGTGCCTGTTGTATACCTTGACGGCGGCCTTGGCAATGACATTATCTACGGCAGCGATGTAGACCAGTACTTCGACGTCCTTCTTGGCCAAGAGGGAGACGATCAAATCTTCGGACTCCGTGGACCAAACCGACTGGAGGGCGGTAGCGGCAATGACGCGCTGCATGGCAGCTTCAACAACGATGTGCTGGTGGGCGGAAGCGGCCGTGATCTGCTAATTGGCGGCGAAGGCATTGATACGGTGAGCCACAGGGAAGACGCCGGCGCTGTTGAAGTAAACCTCAGCTGGCGTCAGCAGCCCGTTCTAGTACTTCCAGGAAGCGGTGAAGCCATTTTTCTGAAGCCTTCTATGAACATCGGGGAGCTACCGCCAGCGTTGTTACAGGTGCTGACGGCAATGGCTAGCCAAGGCTTCCGACGCTTCGATCCACTCACCAAGCTCAGCGATCTTCTCGCCGAACTCTGCACTGGCAAGGGTGCCTTAATGCCAGAGTTGGCGGACATGACCAGCATCAATCCGGTGTACTGGATTCCCACTGACCCGGATGCAGAGCTCGTACGTCTCGAGCGCAGCGAGCTACTCCGAGATCTGGAATCTGAGGTGCGCCAAGCGATCGAAAAGGAATTACTTCGAAAAGGCTGCAGCCCGCGCTCCAACCTCAGTGTGGTGGAGGCTGTGCGTCTCACAAACTCAAGTCAGCTGCTCGATCTGGGGAATCTCAAGATTGTTGCCACACAGGTTTCGGCCTATGCCAGCCGCGATGGCTGGGGTAACAACGACTCATTGCAGACAGCCCTCTACGAGCTTCCCGGATCAACAGTGGCGGAAGCGGGCCTGGCCCGCGATGCTGCGCGACTGCTGGCAATACCCAGTAACAGCCTGAGCGACCTTTGCAAGGGACTACAGCAAGAGTGGCAGGCGCTGCAACAGGCACTGGAGGCGGGAGGTTCCTCGCCGCCGGGTACTCCTGTCGCTGATGCGCGTCGCAACCAACTGATCGAAAGCTTCACCCCGGCAACAGCAGAGGATCTCATCAGGGCCGGGCGCAGCGGAAATTTGACCGAGTGGCTCAATGCCTTCGCGCGCGCCATTGCCACCGAACAACCCTCGATTCTCAGCAGCAGGGCAGTGGCAGAAGCACTCACAGGAGTGCTCTCCCAAATCGAAAATATTGAGGGGTCTGGCTTTAGCGATCTGCTACTTGGTGATAACCAGCACAACCTGATCCATGGCGGCAGTGGGCACGACGTACTGCTTGGAGAGGGTGGCAACGACAGACTCGACGGTGGCACAGGTCACGACCATCTCTATGGTGGCGATGGAAATGATGTCCTTGAAGGTGGGGGCGGACGTGATCTCTTGGTCGGGGGCCCCGGTAACGATCGTTACAGCTTACGCACTCCTCTGCTGAGCCTTGAAGAGGCGTTTCGAAGCCTTGGAGGTGATCCCCATTCCCTTGATCCAGTGGAACTCGATGGCGAGGTCATCAGCTGGGAGAAATTCCGCCTTTGGGCTGATCCTCGCCGTTGGAGCGGTGAAGTGCAATGGCACCAATATGAACGGTTGGGCTTCATGCCCGATCAGCGCCTGTATCGACGTGCTGCAAGTGATGCCAGCGTCGGCTGGCTGCGAATGACGGCAGGCGGCACGATCATCCGTGATGAGGGTGGTCTGACTGGTGCTGAAGATGAACTAACGCTGGAACTTCCTGAGTTGCTCAGTTTCGATGGTGTACAAGAAGGCAGTATCGGATTCGTACGCGGTAATGGGGCGGGTCGGACTGGCAATCACGATCTAATCATCGACCTCGATGCTGATGGCGTCATCAACCCATCCCGTGATCTCACAATTGAAAACTATTTCGCTGATGATCAAAGTGGGTTCGGGGCAATTAGTGCGATACGTCAATACGGTCTAATTGCAGATTACTATTTTGGCTCGGACTTTGAAGAACATTTCCTACGCCGTGTCGACAGCAAGATAGATTTCGATTGGGGCAAAATTTTACCCACAGGCAGTGATGTTGACACCACCAAGGACCTACCCAGTAACTGGGACGGAGCCCTATCTGCCCGATGGCGAGGACAACTGAAACCCAGTGAGCAGGGCTACTACCGTTTCCGAGTCACGGCTGACGAAAACAGAAACGATGCCTGGGAACTATTAATCGATGGCGAGAAAATTGACAACGACTCCGAGCAGCTTCTGCTTCGCTCTGAACACCCCGTCGATCTCGAACTGCGATGGAATGATCCAGCCGTGGACGGCAGCTCAGGCACCCATGCGGTGAAGCTGGAGTGGAGTCTCAATGGTGGTGCTTTTGAAACCATCGGCACCGAGGCCCTGCGTACAGGTGTGACGATTAGCTCGCTCGATGTGCTTGGCAGCACCGACTTACTGGTACCGCAACTCAACCGAGAGTCAGACACGTCAGAAACCCGCGACTGGGAGAGTGGCGTGGCCTGGGGTGATGTTGATAATGACGCCGACCTGGATCTGCTTCACTGGGGGTTTGACAGTCTGGGCAATGGTGAGTCACAGGTCCTGATCAATGACATTGATGAAAACGGTCAGCGCAGCTTCAAAGCCAGCTTCGATCTGCCTGAATTCAACCTGATCCATCAAGCGGAATGGGGCGACTGGAACAGGGATGGATGGATTGATCTCCTCATCAGCGGCAACCGCACCGGTGAGGACTTCCTGCGTCGCAATGTGGTGGAAGTCCTTCAAAATCAGGGAGGTATCGGCTTCCAAGTGGTAACACCTGCCCACTGGGCAGCCGCTCTGTCGAACTGGGAGACCGATCGCACGGCAATTTTGCGAGCTGCATGGGGCGATCTCGATGCTGATGGCATTGCTGATGTAGCCGTATCCAGCAGTGACCAAGACAGTCTGCTGATCTTGCCCGGGGGCCAAGGGGATAAGCCTTATTCTCAGGCCCTGCTCGCCGGCATGAGCGGCACGCGCCTTCAGTTTGGCTACTTCGACACCGAGCAGGGGGAGCACCACATTGTCGACCGCGATCCAAGCAACCCTGCTCAACGCTTAGCCAGTGGAATGGACATCGCCGTCAATCGTGCCTGGCAAGGCAACGATTACGAGCAGGTGGCAAACGATCAGCGGGTGAGCTTCTGGCGATCAGACAGCACACTTTTCGACCGGCGACAAGACCTGGTCATTCTTGATCCATTCCTGGCTGATCTTGAACACCAGCTACCCGGTAGCGATCGTCTGTCGGATGCTAAGCGAAGCAACAAACGCTTAGATTTATCAACGCTGGTGGAGTTGGAGCTTGGCAGAGGGACATTCAACGCCAGCTATTCCCTCTTCCGGCTACCAAGAACGGCATTCAATCATCCCGACGGTGCAAGCTTCAAAGCCAGCGAGGGCGTGCTTGAAGATACTTTAAACCCACAGAGCGATGAGATCATGAACCTTGCCCGGGAAGGTGCCGGGTCAAGGCTCGAAAAATTCCTGCTGGAGAATCAGCCTGATTGGCAATTTCTTGGCAATGGAACTCTCAACCAGACGCCAATCACATTCCGGCACGACCCAGACTATCTCTACTTCTTCGGCGTTGATGACGGTCTCATCAACGTAAAAAATAATCCACGGGGTGATATTCAAAAGGCTCTGTTTAATCTCACGGAACTCACGGGAGGAGATTCGCCAACCATTCACGGAAGACCTCTCTTCAACACAAATGATCACCAAGACCCCCTGTTGGAGAATGGGAGGATCTTACTTTCGGAACTATTCATTGAGACGACTGGTGTTTCGAAAGCAGGCACTCCGGTCTTGAAGAATATCAGAGGTATTGCAAAGCTTTTGAATACATTCAAAAATACTCTTCCATTATCACTAGACCTTATTGGCATTGGCACCCAAAGTTCTCCCATTGACCCTATTGATGCATCTCTTGTGCGTCGTGCGCACGAAAGACCTAGCGGCAACTTCTCCAGCGTCAACGAGTCGTCAACAGATCAACTATTCGACAATGAATTCCTTAATTACCTGGTTACGGCAGCAGCCAATGAGAGAATCCCATCCACTAGCAATCTTGATTTTCAAGCCATAGCAAATATCTCACTCCATTCCCCCAGTGAGATGAGGACCCTAGAGCGGCTTGAAGGGACAGGGATCACATCAGCCCTGGACGACCTCCAGTTCACTGAGGACACCCTGCCAAACAACAAACTCCTCTTAGAGTTACTGCTTGGATTAACCGAGGAGCGGTTACTTCAAGTCGTCATTGAAGACCCTAGAACAGCAACAAGTCTTGACCACATCCTGATCAATCTAAATGCGGATCTTAGTGACGCGACAATTGACAATCAAAGCCTGATCCCCGAAGAAGCAATTCTGCACCTGGAAACAGCGGTACTGAAAGGGCTAAGCGCAGGTCGCATTGCGATCCAAGAACTGATTGTCGGACATCCTGTAATGGATCTCCAAAGCAATCCACAGAGAGGTAGGGTAATCGACTACAGCGGGAATACAATTGCCCAATTACTCAGCAAACAAATTGACTTCTTGGATAAGGGCTATTTGGCCAGATTACTCTCTCAAGACCTGATCCTTAACCCAAAAGATATCAGTCTAATTGATGAAATTTACACACTAGAAGAGTCTCTGCAAGTCTTGCTCAAACCCGTTGAATCACCTCTTGAGGTGCTTCGCAACACCGCTGCCATGCAGCCTCTTGATTCGCAATATCAGCTTGTATTTGCAGAAGGGACCCTATTCCCAGACGCCACTATCGCAGCCTTTGGCGATGTAGACCTAGGCGGACCGCTAACTGATCTCTACCTGGGTGGTGAACGGGGTGGAATGGTTGGCTACGATCCAATCTTTAAATTTACAGGTAATCCCGAAGCACATCGCAGTTCATTGCCCTCCCTGGGGATGGTGATTCTGCAAGATTCCATTCAATTGCTTAGCGCAGAAGGCATGCAGCGAAGCATACTCAATATTCCCGCCGCCAACCGTCGCAACTCCATACTCCCTGGCCCTCTTGGATCCACAAATGGCCTCGATCAGGGCAACACCATCGTCTATCGCGACTTCAACCTTGCAGAGCTCATCGGCAATCCTGTGATTGGACGAACGTATCAAATCCAGGCAATTTCTGCATTCAACATCAACCTGCCGGGCACGTCAGCGCTGCCACTTGCCCTTCGTCTACAGATATTAGATAGCCGCAACAACCTGATCGATCGGCTTCAGGACCCCGACAACCAGCTTGCGGCAGGCCAGCATACCGATGCGGACAATCTCACATTTACATGGAGCAAGAAGCTCGCCGGGGCGAAGCTACGTATAGCTCCAGCAATCAACTTCTCGGATGGCACCAGCCTCGCTACGGCTCAGGCGATTCTCGGAGACAGTGCCTTCCGTTTGCAGATCGGGATTCTCGATACTCCGGCCCTGGCCGAAGGCTCCGCCACCTGGAGTGACGTCGACAACGACGGTGATGTTGATCTGTTGCTCAGCGGCCGCGATGCCGCGACAGGACTACTGAGCACCCAGCTGCTTCGTAATCCATTGGTGGGTGGTGGCAGTGGTTTCGAACGGATCTCCATCGCGCTACCTGGCCTCCAGCGTGCCGTAGCCAGCTGGGGAGATATGGATCTTGACGGCGATCTCGACCTGGCAGTGAGCGGGGTGCAGGGCAGCGCCGAACAGCCGTACCTCCAGATCTTCCGCAACTCCACCAGCCATCGCCTAAGCGATACCGATGCAGGGGAACCACCCTTTGTCGGAATCCTGAACCGCCGCCCGGACCGCCCCGATGCCATCGAGGCGGTGTGGAACGGCGATCAAGATGCTGTACAAATGCGCTGGACTTTTAGCCATCTCTCCAACGACGACGCTCCGTACACCTACAACCTGGCCATTGGTCGCGCCCCTCGGACCGGAAAAGACAGGGTTGCTAGCGGCCAGGGGCTTGTCTTTGACCAGATCGCTCCGCTGAGTGATCCCGAGACTGGAGAACGCCTCATCGCCGCTGCCGGCAACCAGGGTTTCCACAACCTTGGACTTTTCAGCGGTGGGATGCCTGGTGAGACCTACCACTGGTCAGTGCAATCAGTCGACAAGGGTTTGCGCGGCTCACTCTGGGCGGATGGAGACGACTTCACCATCCAGCCCCTGACCCCACAGCTTCTCTCGGCAACCAAACCGATACTTGTTGGCAGCACCCTCAATAAGGCTCTACCTGCACTTGTTAGCAATGACCTGATCAAGCCTCATCAGCAGACTGATCTCTCGATCGACCTCGACAGCGACGGGGTGCGAGACAGCATCCGCTATGAGCCCGCCACCCGACGGTTGTTGGTGCACCAAGGTGCCGGTGAAGATGGTGGCAATTTGCGTCCCTTCCTGGGCCCCACCGGTGCACTGATCGAGGAAGAACCCTCATTCCTGGCCAGCTTGCCGGATGGAGCTACGCAAGTCACACTGCGAGCGACTGATCGCAGCTTCTTAATCGATACGGCCGAAGGGCAGTGGACTCTTTCAGTCGATCTCGATGGCAACACCGGAGCCAAACCCTCTAAGGCGGTGACGAGCTTCCGCACTGGTGATCCGCTAGGCGACGGTCTTGATTTAGAGAGTGATTTGCTAACTCGGCAGCGGTACCGTCTGGCGGAGGTTCCCTCCTCTGTACGCCTTTTCCTGAATGGCGAGGACGTGTGCGAACCACTCCTCCGCACTGATGGCAGCCCGCTATCGGTGGATGGCATCGCTCAGCACACCAACCTTAGTTTCAGCCTTGAGGATGCCCGAAGTGGGGCGTTGCGCTTCCTCTTCAAGCAACCTGGCGGCGCCTCCTCCGGCGAGGTCACCCTTCGACTCACTCCTGTCACAGGCAGCAGCCCGGCGACCTACAGCCTTCGCTTGCAAGACCTTGGCGATGGACGCCCTGATCTGCTCTTGGGCTGGGCCAAAGGCATGACAGCCGGGGCTGCGCCGCAATCGTTTGCTGTGGTGCCAAACCGGGCTGCGCGTGGCAACCAAGGTCCTCTGGCCCCACGCCTTCTGGGACTCGAAAGGATCGATAGCGATGCCGGGACCGGCCTCCGCGTGCTCTGGCAACCCGGTAGCGATCTCGAATCACCGTCCTCCCAGTTGCGCCATCAGTGGCGTGTGACTGGCACGAATGCGATTGGGCCTTCTGCATGGCGGGACATTCCAACGCCTGAAGCCGATGGCAGTCTCAAGATCGAGGCCAACGCACTGATAGCAGCCGGCCTTGCCGATGCCCTCAAGCCCTCCAGCAGCCTCAGCTTCGAACTACGGGTGGTCGACGCCGGTGACCGTGCGGCACTCTCGGGTCAGGTCACACTCAACATTGATGCACCACCCGCTGTCGACCATCGGCCGGGACTGATTGGGCTTAGTGCGATCCGTTTGGCGGAAGGGGACGAACTGCAACATCGCAGCAGCGATCTGATCCCACTACAACTGCGCCAGCGTCTCCTCGCTGTGGAACCCGGGGAGGCCGGATTGCTGGCCGGGACGACTGTGACCAGGTTAGTGCTGCCAGCCTGGCTGCTTGAGGCTGGCAATTTCGAAATCCGAAACCCCGATGGCACCAGGTTGGCGGCGCCGCCGGCCGTGCCCGTGAACGGCAGCCCCGGTTTGCTCGCCATTCCACTCCAAGCCAACCAGTTAGAAAACATCGCCTTCCAGCCCAACCGTTCGGCAACTGGGCACGCACCGCTCTCGATCGAATTTGAGCAGCATTTCGCCGATACGAGCGTGCCTGCGCTGCGCCTCAGCCAGCCACTGGAACTGCGCTTCCGTGATGGCGGCGACCGCATCCCCGCCACATCAACCCTCAGCCGATCCAGCAATCCCTCTGATGAATGGTCACTGACGCTTCCAAGCGTGTCCCGGCTGGTGGATGGAATCGGAGGACGCGAGCTGAAGCTCACCGACCTCGGCACAACCCTCAAACCAGTCACGCTAGAGGGCTGGCGCGAGCGGTTCGGCGATGCCCTGAGTGATGGTGACTTGCGGCTCGCCGTCGTCAAGAGCGGCACCACACTTCGGATCACGGCCAGCGGCAGTAGGGCTCGGCCCCTGATCGACAACCTGCAGATTCACAACGCAGAAAGCGTTGGAGGCAGCCTCCAACTCACCCACACCCCAGTCCAGAGCGCCGAGATTCGGCGCATGGGTCATCCCGCGGTGGGTGCTCTCTCGGAAGAGTTCGAGCTACGGAGCATGACCCCTCTACTGGTGGCAGATAAGGGTTACCGACTCGAGATGTTCACCACCGTTACCACCACATCGGTGGCCAGTGGCGGAATCCCAACCATCAACACCACAGGATCCTCAGTCGTGCTGGAGGCGACAGCTGATGCCAATCCCAGCACAGCTGAGCTAACTCAGGCCTTCCGTAGTGATACCGACTACTCCTCTCTTCCGTTCACCATCTCCGTTGACCCACTTGATTCAGCAAGTCTGCTGTTGAACTGGAAACCGTCAGAACCCCATCCAGAGCGTACGACTGTTGTTAGCAACGCTGGCGGTAACACCACCACGGTGACAACCACGCACGTCACCCTGGCTGTGGTCGACCACAGCAAGAGTTTGCCCGTTTCCCTTGGCATCCAGCAGCTCGGCCAGGCTTTACAGCTCGATGCCAACCTGGCCGGTGACGGTCGCTCCTTGTCTGAGCTGCGCTCGAGCGGAGACCCCATCGCACGGGTGGCGCTCCTACCGCTTGAGGTCAAGTCCGATCGTGATCTGTGGATCCCATTCAGCCTCGGTCATGGGCTCAGCGGAGTCACCCTTAGCCGCGTTGATGCGGCGGCAGACGCTGCAGTGCTGACCCTGGAGAACAGTCAGCTGCGTCTTGACCTTCCCTCCCTTCCCACCGCGCCAGTCAGCCGGACACTGACAGTTTCAAGCGCATCCCTCGAGACGATCAGCGACCCGTCAGGTGCCTACACCCTGATCAGGGGGGACGGAGCCGTGTTCGGCATCAACCCCCAAGCGGACGACCGTGTCCTCGCCGTCACAGCGAACGGCATTCTTGCAGCCGGGATCCCCACCTCGGGCCAGCTGTGGCTTCGCTGGAGAAGTGTCGATAACGGCAACTCACGCTCGAACGGATTCGTGGCTTACGCGAGCGCAGCCGATGCTGAAGCCGATGTGCGGCGTCTGACAGCTCTCTCCGTTGAACCTGGTGCCACCCTGATTTTCACACCTGCCAAAGGCACTTATCAGACCTATCGCCTCAATTACACCGCTAATGACGGTAGTGATCTGGCGACTTATAGCCGACTGCTGTTCGTCGAGAGCGGGGCTCCTGAGGCGGTGATCGCCCATCTCGAAAGATCTGCGGGCATTGGCCCTGACCACCAGGTGGTGCTGCCCGTGGGGCTCACAGCTCCCGCACCTGCCAATGGGACCCTGCCCACCGCCAATGCAAGCATCAAGGTGCCAGGCACCCTGGCCGGCACTCTGACTGGCATCGATCTCGGCATGCTCAGCCAAGGTCCGCAATGGCCAGACGCCAACCGCTGGAGCCAGGTTGTGGTGCCGCTGCATGGCGATGACATCAGCTCCCACAACGTCTCCCTGGGGGATGCTCGCGCCGAGAACCCACTGGAAACCTTCCTGCTCCAACTCAATGGCAACAGCGCCATCCGGCCAGGGGAGCTCAACACCACGATCGGGCTCGTCAACGACGACAACCGCCCAAGCGTGGAAGTGAGTCTGAGCGAGCTGCCAACAGCCGACAACAGCGGCAGCCTTCGCGTGGAGGCAAATCTGAGTGTCATTGGCCGGGCACTGCGCTCCAGTGACATTGCTGAAGCACGGGTGGTGTTGCTGCGTGGTGATGGCCTTGAACCCCTGCGACTCGGGGATCTCAGCTTCAGCACGAATGGATTTGACAAGAGCACAACCAGCACTCACCGATACACCCTTCCCCATGGATTGCAGGGTGGAGAGCTCCGCGTCGGTGTGGATGTGGGCAATGGAGTCCAGGGAGTCTCCATGCCCTTCAACTGGACTCCCCACGCTGCTTCAGGCCTTGCCCCCTGGCTGCCCAGCCGTGCTGATGTGGTGTCACTTGCTAAAGCCGGCGAGCGCCTCGTGCTCGACCCGGCGGTGGAACCCACAGAGATCGAAGTCCAGCGTTCGCTGATGCTGCTCTCTCAGGATGCGCTTGCAGACGCATCCGATGTGCGTTTAGCGCCACGCATCACAGGCTCTGGAGACAACAAAAGATTCAACTCCTACCAAAGCGAAGAGCTCTCCATAGGGGTGCTCAATGAGCGACTGGCCACCTCACGCTGGATCGTTCTGAGCAGCGCGGGCAGAGAAGCTGACGCCACACGCCACACCGCGCTTTATCGCCCCCTCCTGGCCGCTGGAGCCCACAACCGGATCCGTGGTCTGAGCCTTCCAGAAACACTGGTTGCAGCAAGTGCTGACCGCCTGCTGGAGCTCTCTGTCATCCGTCAGGGGGCGACTGGTTCGGTGCTGTTGCGTGAGCGGGGCACAGCCCAATCGCTAGCCACCAAACTCGAGAACTTCACCTACGCCGCAGGCGCAGCTGGGCCGGTAGAGCTGAAAGTGATCCTTCAAGAAACGCTGCCAACAGCGGGGCCGGGCCATGTGGTGGCCAACGCCCTAAGGCTCTTTGAGCAGACACTGCACTTCCAGGTGGGCAACGCTGCGGCCCCTAACATCACCGCCCCAAGGAGCAACCTGGGATCAGCAAGCAATCCCCTCAGCTTCAAAGAAGGGCGCGGACTGCTCCTGCTGGAGGATCTCAGTCAGGCCAGCGCCCTGACAACAATCGGGAGCGGCAGCGAAGGGGTTGCGCTTCGCCTGCAGCTGCAGCTACTCGGCTACAGCGGCGCAGCCGAGGCAACATTCGCTGAAGGGATTGTCAGCCTGAAAGATCTCGGGTTGATCCCTGCAGCGCGCTCCAGGGATGGTGGTGGCGTTCACTTGGAGGACATCCAGGTGCTGGGGCCCACGGCGGAACCGGTACAACTGAAGCGAATCAAGCTGCCGATCGGCGCAGGCAGCGACAGTCAGGTATCCGCCTGGATCCTGCGTCCAGGAGCCGACCATCAGGGACCGCTCACCCTGAATCTGGACTACGGGGACGGACGAGGGGCTGGTCGCACAACGCTCGCACTCAATATCCTCAATGAGAGCGATGCACCACGTCGTGTGCCAGGGCGTGAGGACCAGTTGCGGCTGGTTCTCGAGACAGGCCCCCGTGAAGATGGCAATCCCAACGTGATCAACCTTCGGGAGCTGGCGTTGGATCCCGATGGCACAGTCCTGATGTTCTCGCTCGCCCCAGGAAGCAACCTCCCACCAGGGGTCACCCTTGACAGTGAGGCAGGGGTGCTGAGGTTTGGCGCGCTGCCGTTTGAGAGCATTGGTCAACATGCATTCCGAGTGATTGCCAGCGATGGTGATCCACAGACGGCAGTGGCCCTCAACTTTGAGGTCTTAATCAAGGAACGGCAGCTCGCACCAGTCTGGAACCTTCCCACCAGCCTCGCGACTGCAAACGGTGACACAGGCGAGTGGGATCTGTTGGCGCAGCGCTGGGTGCTTGATGCCAACGGTGATGCGATGCGCTTCAGCCTGGAGAGCGCCGATGGGAGACCACTCCCCTCAGGGATTCGCCTCGAGGGAGCACGACTGGTGGTTGACGCCGCCACCTTGCCCGGCAGCTATGACGTACGTCTGGGGGTCACAGATGGACCTGATCGGGCCTTGATCCCAGCAACAACGAACCTTGTGGTGGAGGCAGCGAAACCGAAGATTCCACCGGTTCTGAGCGTCGTGGGCAGCCAGCGAACGAACGAGGGCAATGTATTCCCCTTAGAGCTCATTCTGGATCAGCCAGCTTCCTCAGAACTCAGCTTGCGCTGGACAGTTGTCCCACGGAAGGATGGCTCGGAGACTCAACTGCTGACACGCACCGGACTGGCACGCATCGCCTCCGGAACGCTCAGCACGACACTCATTTTGGCCAGCAAGGAAGACAACCTACTGCTGGGTGATCAGGAGTTTGAACTCCAACTGGAGCTGATGTCAGGGGAAGCCCAGCTTCCTCTACAGCCGACGAAGCTAATGCTGCTTGAAAATGATGGCACACCGTTGCTACTCACAAGCCGATGGCTGAACGAACGTGAACTCGAGCTGGTTTACGCGCCGGGGGCAGCAGGCTCCCACGGCACAGGCCTCGTGGTGTCAATCAGTACCGATAACAGCCCAGAGCTGTTGGAGAACGTCAGCCTCAGTGAGATCTATCAAAGCGGTTGGGTGGGCAAGAGCCTGAGCGATGGGACCTTACAGCTGCGCTGGAGTGATCCGCTATCCGCGGCCTGGCCAGGTGAAGGTAGCGTCAGATTGGGACGACTACGGATAGACGATTGGAACGCCAACGCAAATCCAGTCATCCAAGTCGAAGGGAATGCGGGCGATGACAAGCTGGTGCGCTGGATCGACAGCCCATGGCAGGCGCCGGTGCGACTGCCATTGCTGGAAGAGATACGGATGCAACTCGGCGGTGATCTCCGTGGATTGCAGCTCGAATCCGGCATGGCCTCTGCGCTTCGGATCACAGAAAGTGGCGAGCTTCAGTTAGTCGATGGCAGGGCTTTCCTAGAGCGCCTCTACGGCCAGCAACCTGAGCTCAATGTGAGGCAGAATGGGGCATGGATACGACTTGACTTGTCGCCATTCATTCAGGCAGGGAAAAAAGCAACAGAACTATCGGAAATGGAATGGGTACTTGTACCTCCATACGCCCTTACAAGCAGTGCCAAAACCCAGTCAAGCGAGGCCCTTCTCGTTCGCACAACTGAAAACGGTGGTGACCTTCAAAATCTCGAACTGCAGGAAATCAGCCTGGCAACAATGCAGTCGATCAAAATGCAAGCGCAAGGACGAGATCTCGTTCTGGGGAAACTAAAATTCAACCTGGCTGACATCGCCGCGGGCAGCCTACATCGTATCAATATCACACTGCCAAAGAGTGGACTGAACGACCCTATAGCCTTCACACAAGAAACCAATAACAGCTGGGAGCTATTTGGCTATGACATGGTCACCGGCACTGGCACTATGTTCTACGATGATGATGGGGATGGAAGCGACGATCGCGCCGTGTTCTGGGCCCGCGATGGCGGACAAGGCGACATCGATGGACTGGCAAATGGACAAATCAGCTTAGAGACGGTGATCACTTCAGCACCGCCTACAGTAGAGCTGAGCGTATCGCCCGGTTCGATCAAGGAAGACGGCACCGACAATCTCAATTACACCTTCACAAGGAGCGGATCAACAGTCTCCGCACTGACAGTCAACTATACGCTGAGCGGCACAGCAACCCAGGGAAGTGACTTCACGGGCGTCTCCACAACGGAGACGACCAAATCGATCACCTTTGCACCGGGAGCAGCAACGGCAGTAGTCACCATTGATGCAATAGCTGACAACATGATTGAGGAGGACGAAAGCGTAGTCCTGAGACTCGCGACTGGGTCTGGCTACTCGATTAAAACAGAGCAGGCAGTCGCTGGGATGATCGCCAATGACGATCCCTCCATCAGCCTGTCTCTCTCAGCATCATCCATCTCGGAAGATGACAGCAAAAACCTGGTCTACACCTTCTCTCGCACAGGAGCAATTAGCACTGCACTCACAATTAACTATACGATCAGCGGCTCAGCATCCATTGACTCGGATTACACAGGCATATCCAAAATAGGCACTATTAAAACAATCACCATCCCAGCCGGCTCAGCAACAGCAGCTGTCACTGTTGATCCAACAATGGACAACATAATCGAGGAAGACGAAAGTGTAACCATTGCACTTGCGGCAGGATTAGGCTACACGATCGACACAACGGCACCTGTCACCGGAATAATTATCAACGATGATTTCCCATCAGTTACACTCACCGTATCACCAGCATCCATATCAGAAGATATTGGCAACATAACCTACACCTTCACGCGCACAGGCCCTGCAGGAAATCCATTAACAGTCAATTACAGCGTAGGAGGAACTGCAGCACTTGGGACTGACTACTTAGGCCTTGCTAATATCAATCAAGCGCGGGCAGTGCATTTTTCTGCAGGCGCCTCAAAGACCACGATCACGATCAATCCAATTGCAGACACGGAGATAGAGCCATCTGAAACGATAGCCTTGACGCTAGAGCCAGGAAAAGGCTATACCGTCGGCACTCCAATGTCAGTCATTAGCAGCATTGCCAATGATGACATTGCAAGCTCATCAACAAGGACTCTCAGAGCCAACGAATCATCACTTCTACTGACAGGAAATCAACCAATCAACGGAACAGGCAACACAGGCTCAAACATTCTTATTGGCAACATGGCTGACAATATTCTTGACGGTGGCCCAGGCGGCAAAGACCGACTGACAGGCGGCGAAGGAGCCGATGGCTTTACATTCTCCACTCGCCCCAGCATTTTCAGCATTGCCGAAGCAGATGCAATAACAGACTTCAGCAATGCCCAGGGCGACAAAATCCGCATCAGAAGAAGTGCCTTTGGAATCAATCCAAAGATTAAAGCAGCATCCTTCTCATCAATCTCAGCCACGGCGGATCTGGATTTTGAACTGAAGTCAGACAGAAGCTTTATTTATGACAACTCGACGGGACATCTCTACTGGAACCAGAATGGAACAGGTGATGGCGCTGGAATCGGTGGTATCATCGCAATTTTAGAAACAAGACCCGTCTTGACCGCAACAGATATCGTTTTGTTTTGAACTAGTATCAGCTGCAACATAAAGAATCCAAGGACAAAGCTTCGGCAAGAATTGCAGCTTCTGCATCGCATGACTTGCCCATGAATCACCAAAGAGACATGAGCTAAACACCATAATCCCGGTGAGCGAATGTAACTTCGATACCTGATCGTCACTGCTTCAGCATGGGATAACCGGCTGTCAGGAAGAACCCTGGTCGGCATACAGCACGATGCTGAACGTAACTGGCACTCCAATCCTGGGCCGCAGCCGGTCCAGCAAGGTTTGGCATACGAATAGAGACTCGAGTAGATGTACTGCTACCCATCAAGATTTTGCTGACCAGGACTGGGGATGCAGCGCAGTGCGTAGCAATTAACGCAGTCGGCCTAGCAGGTCATGGTAAGCCGATCAGGTCGATTAGGGAATCTCTGGGCAACAGGGGTTTGAGCAACCTCTGAGATCAGCAAACCTGCATTTGGTCTTCATTTGCCTCTGAGGCTGCGACGTGGTGGCTCTATGGGCTCATTTCCAGCTTCATCTGGCCGTTATTTGAGGCTGAATTGAGGTGTTCGGACACACCATCCCCATCCTC
>Ga0194134_10000830_pt1 | contig 45672 bp, 44 predicted proteins | sample TA2KigOff0mmetaG_FD_148602 | JGI IMG/M metagenome (GOLD analysis project Ga0194134, IMG submission 148602) | Freshwater microbial communities from Lake Tanganyika, Tanzania - TA2015056 Kigoma Offshore 0m | ecosystem: Environmental > Aquatic > Freshwater > Lake | place: Tanzania: Lake Tanganyika... | reverse complement strand
TATTCTGCTTTCGGGTCATCTGCCTTTCCTCTTTCTCCGCCGCTAACGGATTTGTGAAAGGTTTAGCATGACCCATTTCCTTTTTGCAGAACTCTTAATACTTAACCCACCTGCGGCGCAGGCTTCGCTTTTCAAGCGGGGATCAGCTTTCGATGCGGTAGGGCTCGAGAAGAACTTTGAGGCGGCTGCTCAGGCTGGGGAAGTTGTACATGCCGTTTTCGTCCCAAGACTTGGTGCCTTTCATTTGGCCATCCGCCAGAACTTGATCGAGCACTTCATCGTGGGGATAAAGATACCAACTCCGTTCGCTTAGAAAACAGATGTGGAGATCCTTGCCCCGGTACTTTTTGTCGAAGGTTAGCCTGCCTTTGAGTTGTACCTTGAGGAAGCCGCCATCGAGGTGTTGGGCGATGAAATCCGCGCCGCACCAATCGTCGGCGAGGCGAATGGTGACGAAGCCGAAGTCGGCGAGGACGGCTGAGACCTTTTGAAAGTTGTAGGCCTCCTGTTGGCGGCTGTTGAGCTGTGAGTATGGGTGGCGTTTGAAGGTGAGGGGCATAAAGGGTTAGTTAGAGATTCGGGTCCAGACTTCGTATTGTTTGTTGGTGTAGGTGAGTTTGCATTGGTATTTGAGGCAGGGCGGGATTTGGCGGGCGAGAGAGGGGGAATGGGTTGGGGCTCGTTCGAGCGGCAACGCTGCCAGGCGTTGGTGAGGAAGAGGTTGGGATGGCAGCCGGTGAAGTGGCCGAGGCGGTAGTCTTCGATGAATTGGCCGTCCAAGCGGATTTTGAAGGCAAGTTCGGCGGGGGCCGAGATGGTGAGGGCGCGCGATTGGCGAGGGATGGCGGCGGGGTGGATCAGCAGCTTTCGGGCGATGGCGACAAAGGGCAATTGCATGAGGCCGAAACCGAAGAGCTTGTAGTAGGCGGCCTGGAGGAGCAGGAAGACGGGCATGATCCCGTAGCTGTAGCGATCGATGCCTTCGCGCCAGGTGCCGCAGCCTTCGAAGATGGTGGTGCCCATGTGGCCATGGACGGCGAGGTTGCGAGCCGGATCGGCGAACCAAGCTTCATTGGGGTTGGGCGGCACCACCTGGGCAAACCGGATGGCCCCGCAGAGGAAAGACAGGCAGGTTGCGATAAGCCCGCCTGCTTTGAAGTACATGCTACTTCTCCTGATTGCACTTCCAGCCGAAGAAGACAACCGTGGCGAGCCCAGCGCCCATGACGAGCATTGTGGAAGGCTCGGGAACGGGGCTGGGTTCCTGTACGTTGTCGCCGGCGAGCAGCGTCAAAGTACCTAAGAGCGCTAGAATCAAGGGCAGGCGTAACTTCAAGGGGAGATCCTCCATGGGGTAGTTTTTGCGATTGCGCTTCCAATCCTAGGAAAGCGGCGGTTGCAAGACCGGCTCGCAATCGACGGCGCGAAACGAGGCATTGAGGACGCAGGGGCGGCTCGATGAGCCGCCCCTTTTTGCGATTGCGTGTTGTCTTAGAGTTCTACGAGGGCTGCGACGAGGGCGCCTTTGGCAGTGGAATTGAGCGGGGAGCTGGCCATGCGGATTTCGCTGAGAGGCAGCGGGAATTCGGATTCGCGCAGGAGCTTCTCGAAGCGGTCGCGGAAGCCCTTGGGCATCGCAGTGCTGCCGGAGAGCACCATCGGGACGGGCTTGCCCATCTTGGGGATGTTGCGTGAATTCGAGAAGGCTTCTTTGAGGCCTGCGACGACGCCGCGGATCACTTCGTCGTAATAGACGTTGATGACCTGGTGGAGCTTGTCAGAGAAATTGCCATTGATCTGGAAGGACTCTTCCTTGGCGAGGCGGATGCGCGTGGTGAGCGCGCCGGTGACCGCAGCTGCGGAGCTGTCAATGTAGTCGCCCGCTTTGGGCACGCTGAAGCTGAGCACGGGAACAGCGAGATAGCTCAGACAGACGTTGACCAGACCGCCACCAAAGCTGATGCCGATGCCGGAGTAATTGGTCTCTTCGAGTTCAGAGAAAACTACGGCGAGACCTTCGTTGATCGGCGTGGGTTCGCAGTGCAGCTCGCGGAGGATCTGCGCGATGGAGGCGTCGTGATAGGTGAGATTCTCTTCGGCGCCAAGAGGGGCGGCCGGGACGCTGTAGTAAACCGGGAGGCCGTTGCGGCGCTCCCCTTCGGTGAGGTTCTCGATCAGCTGCTTGAGCATCACGGCATTCTGCGGCTCGCTCGGATTGAGAACGCCACGGTTCATGGGGCGGCGGGATTCGGTCTGCAGCAGGTCGGCGAAGCGGGAGCTTTCGTTGCCAGGCACGATGATAGTCTTGCCGGTGTTTTCGCCGGAGACGACATAGGGCACGCCTTCGCGCTTGAGGGAAGCCTCGGTCATCTTCGACCAGGGCACTTCGACAAATGCGTTCAATTGAGTTTTGAATACAAAGTCCTCGCCGGAGCGGCTGGCGGTGACGATGCGGCTGGTGCCGACGTCGAGGCCAATGGCAGGCGTGTGGTGTGAGTTCTTCATGGGTTCTCATCGGGAGTCTTGCTCGAATGGGAATTGGAATCTGGCAACAGGGCACTGAGCCGTCTGTACTGGCTGCGCAACTGAGTGCGGAGTTGCGCAACGGAAATGGAATCCTGGCGGGCTTTTTCGCGGAGTAAGTCTTCACTGCTGACTACACCCTTCCACATGCGGGCGCCGGTTGCCAAAAAAGGTTCCATCATAATTGAAGCCGAAAAGATGCAGGCTGGCAAGTGGCAAGGTGTAGTTATCTGGAAGGCCCATCGCCTCGAAGGGAAAATTGCCGGCCCAATCGGTGTGGTAACCGATTTGAAAATTGCTGGGATTGATCGAAACCTGGGCGTGGGTGACGCAGTTTTCGGCCGCGATGCCGTAGCGGGCGCGCAACATGCGGGTGAGCATGCGGCCAGAGCTGACCTGAGCCTCAGAGATGATCGGAGCCGCGTCGCCAGGCGCGGTTTGTGTTTCAAAAGAAATGGCGAGGAAGGAATCGTTCAGCCCGATGTAAGCCCATTTGCCATCAGCCCAGGTGGATTTGCCGGCGTGGTTGGCGGCGTCGGATTCCTGGACGATGCGGAAGACGCGTCCGAAGCGATCGATGACGTAGTGGTAAGCCTTCTCCTTGTTCACGTACTGCAACAGGGACTCACCGAGGAGCTTGAGGCGGCGGAGCTTTTGTTCTTCGAGTTCTTCGAGGGTGCTCTCGGTGGTGTGGAAAACAATGCCGGCGGGTTTGCGCTCGGGCAGTTGGGTCAGGGAGGAAGAAGGCTGATTACGATTCCACACGAAGTATTCCCGGGGCCGGTTGGCTGTTGTGAAGCGGGTTTCCACACGAAGGCCGTTGGACCAGGATTCGACACCGCTCTTGGTATCGACGAGCCAGACCTTTTCGAGGGGAGCTTCCCGGAATGGCTTGGGGCCAGCTGTTGGGCTGGCAGGGACGGCGAGCTCAGGCCGCGCAGTGGAGCGGTAAAGCGAGAGCACGGGGATCATGAGGAGAAACCCGAGGGCGAGCCAGAACTTTCGATTGCGGAGCCACCAGTATTGGGGGCGGGAAAGGACGGTCTCAACCTGGCCAACCCGCTTATCTGTGCTCTTTAAAAAACGCAGTTTCGCGACCGGGTCTTGGATTTTGGAAGCCCGTGCCTCGATCATCGGATTGAGCACATCCCTGGGTTTGAGCCGGTTCAAGCAACTCCACTACCTTATTGGGCACCTTCGAAAGTAGAATCGGCGGATTGCCCGCGAAACCTTATACCTGCCCTCTAAGGATACTAGGGCAACTGCTTCAGTTTATCTGGTGCGAGGAAGGGGCGAAACTTCTCACGAGTTGATGAGTTTTATCTCATGGATGACGATGCGAAACAAGATTTGTCTGGCGCTGGTTGTGGCGCTGCTGCCGCTGGGTGTGGATGCCGCGGCGAAGTTCAAGCAGAAACTGAGCAAGGATCAACAGGTTGAGCATGTGCTGAGCCGGCTGAGCTTTGGGGCGCGGCCTGGTGATGCCGAGCGAGTGGAAAAGATGGGTGTCAGGAAGTGGATCGAGCAGCAATTGAATCCTGAGACGATCGTCGAGAGCACGGCGCTGGAGGCGAAGCTGCAGCTGATGCCGACGCTGAAGTTGTCGACCGAGCAACTGGCGGTGCGCTATCCCACGCCGCAGATGCTGGTGGCAGTGGCCATGGGGCGGGCCAAGATGCCGGAGGACCCGGAGCTGCGGGCCACTTATGAACGGCTGAGCGAGCGCTACAAGGCGCGGATCGATCGCAAGAAGGATAAGAAAGAAAACGAAGAAGAGGAAGAGGTTGCCAAGAAGGGCATCGAAGACCGTTTGAAGCGGCGGCTTGGGTCGATGACGACCGAGCAGCGGGCGGAGGCTTTGCGGACGATCGCGCCCCAGCAGGCTGTGGCGGCTGAGCTGACGGAGGCAAAGCTGTACCGGGCGGTGTTAAGCGAGCGCCAATTGAACGAAGTGCTGGTGGACTTCTGGTTTAACCACTTCAATGTGTTTCTGGACAAGGGGGCCGATAAGTGGCTGACGACCTCGTATGAGAGGGATGCGATCCGGCCCTATGTGCTGGGTAAGTTCGGTGACATGGTGAAGGCCACGGCGCAGAGCCCGGCGATGTTGTTCTATCTGGATAACTGGACTTCGATTGCCGAAGACAAGCGTAAGCGCGGACCGGGGAAAGGTAAGGCGAGGGGCCTGAATGAAAACTATGCGCGCGAGTTGATGGAGCTGCACACGCTGGGCGTGGATGGCGGTTATACGCAGAAGGATGTTCAAGAGGTGGCGCGCTGCTTTACGGGGTGGACGATTGAGGAACCGAATCGTGGCGGTCAGTTTCGCTTTGTAGGCAAGGTTCATGATCAGGGCGAGAAGACGGTGCTGGGTGTCAAGATTCCAGCCGGTGGAGGGATTGAAGACGGGATGAAGGTGATCGAAATCCTGATTGCACATCCCTCGACGGCGAAGTTTGTGTCGCGAAAGCTGGCGCAACGGTTTGTTGCCGATGAGCCGCCGCAAGAGTTGGTGGATCGCATGGCGGCTACTTACAGCAAGAGTGGTGGCGATTTGAAGGCTGTGATGCGGACGATGCTGGAGAGCCGGGAGTTTTTGAGTGCCGGGGCTTACAAGGCTAAGATGAAATCTCCGCTGGAGATGGTGGCCGGGGCGCTGCGAGCGACGGGTGCTACGTTGACGAACACGATGCCGGCGGCGCAGGCGATTGCGACGATGGGCCAGCCGCTGTATCGCAAGGCGGAGCCGACGGGTTACTCAAACAATGGCGAGGAGTGGTTGAACTCGGCAGGCTTGCTGGCGCGGATCAACTTCGCAGTCTCGCTGAGTGAGAACAAGATGGCGGGTGTGAAGATCGATGCGGATCGCTATTCCGCAATGGCAAAGAACATGGGCGCGCCTGAGTGGCAGCGCCGGTAAGGAGAATCGCGATGGCAACGAGACGTGCATTTTTGAAGAATTCGGGTGTGGCGATGTTTGGCATCGGGGCTTCGCCGGTGTGGCTGGAGCGGGCGGTGGCGTCAACGCGCAGCAAGAAGATCCTGGTGACGATCTTTCAGCGGGGGGCGGCCGATGGTTTGAATATCGTCGTGCCTCATGGCGAGAAGGCTTACTATGCAGGGCGGCCGGGAATCGCGATTGGGAAGCCTGGTAGCGGCGAGAATGCGGCGCTTGAGCTGGATGGGTTCTTTGGTTTGCATCCGAGCCTGAAGGCGCTGAAGCCGATCTTTGATGAGAAGAAGCTGGCGATCGTTGAGGCTTGTGGCAGCCCGGATGCGACGCGAAGCCACTTTGACGCGCAGGACTACATGGAAAGCGGCACGCCGGGTGTGAAGGCGACGCGTGATGGTTGGTTGAATCGGACGCTGGGCAAGGGCGGCGAACGATCGCCTGTGCGCGCTGTGTCGATGGGACCGATGTTGGCGCGGACGTTGCGCGGCACCGAGCCAGCTGTGGCGTTGAATAGCGTGAAGGATTTTCAGGTGCGCGACAAGATGGCGGGCGAGGAATTTATGTCGCGTTATGCGGCGAGCGCGGATACGCAGTTGAAGGGGACGGGCAAGGAAACGTTTGAGGCGATCCGGTTGCTTGAGTCGTTGCGCAAGACGGAGTATGCGCCGGCGGGCGGTGCGGTGTATCCGAATGGGCGACTGGGCCAGAGCTTGAAGCAGATTGCGCAGATGATCAAGGCCGATGTGGGGCTGGAGGTGGCGTTTGCTGATCTGGGCGGATGGGATCACCACGTGAACGAACTGCCGGTGTTGAGCAACATGCTGCGCGAGTTTGGCGATAGCCTGGCGGCGTTTTATCAGGATCTCGGAGCGCGGATGGAAGATGTTGTGGTGACGACGATGAGCGAGTTCGGTAGGACGGCGCGTGAGAACGGCAGCCGCGGGACGGACCATGGTCATGCCAACGTGATGTTTGCGATGGGTGGTGGGGTGAAGGGCGGCAAGGTGCTGGGCAAGTGGCCTGGGCTCGAGCGGGAGCAGCTTTATGAGGGTCGCGACCTGGCGGTGACGACGGACTTCCGCGATGTGCTGGGAGAAATCGTGACCGGGCATCTGGGGCAGAAGGAGTTGAGCCGGGTGTTTCCTGGGTTTACCGCCAAAGGATCGGTGGGCTTGATTTAGAGGTCGGTATACTAGGCGGTTAACGCCTAATTATGCTGCATGAGTTGATCAAGATCTGGTTTGAGTGGTCCCGCGACATGGGGTACACGGGAGTGTTTTTGATGATGGCGCTGGAGAGCACGATTGTGCCTGTGCCATCGGAGATCATTATGCCGCCGGCAGGGTATTGGGCCGAGCAAGGGCAGATGTCGCTGTGGGGCGTGATTCTGGCGGGTGGGCTGGGTTCGACTTTTGGTTCGAGCCTTTGCTACTGGTTTTCTTACACGGTGGGACGTGCGGTTTTGATGCGCTATGGCAAGTGGTTGCTGTTGCCGCCGGAGCGGCTTGAGATGGCGGAGCGCTGGTTGGCGGAGTTTGCGTTGGGTGGGATCTTTTTGTCACGGCTGTTGCCGGTGGTGCGGCATCTGATTGGCTTTCCGGCCGGGTTGATTCGTGTGCCGTTTGCGAAGTTCGCGTTGATTACCTTTGTGGGTTCGACGATGTGGTGCGGGATCCTGGCGGTGTTCGGGGCCAGGACGATTGGACAGCAACCGGGTTTGCTTGATGACCCGCAGGCGCTGACGCAGGCCGTGAAACATAACTTACTTTGGTTCGTTCTGTTGGTGGTGGGTTTGGGAGCGGGGTGGTTCTTTGTGCGGTGGTTTGGACAAAGAAACAAAGTAGCTCAATAGGATTTCGTACCAGTACAATTCCACATCAAAACATTACAACTGGTCTGCAATTTGGTGCCACACTCGGAAAGCACGAAAGCCAGCCATGAACAAACTAGGTTCGTATTTTTTGGCATTAGTGCTAGCCACGCTTGCAGGTAGTGCTAGTGCCGCAACGATCAACGTGAGTGGAAGCTCCACATTTGACAGCCGCCCGGCTGGCATTCTGGGTAGCTGGACTCACACCTACTCGACTGGCTCTCCCGATGTAGTCATTCAAGAGATCGTGATTCGTTTGAATTCCAACTTGTTCTTCGATCTAACCAGTGCTGCACCGGGACATCTCGCGTGGCAGGGTTTCTCGACTAACAACGACGGCGGCACGGGATTTGTCAGCTTCTCCGCTGCGACGGATGGGTCCATGTCTGTGAAGCTCACCTTCGGCAATTTCAACGTTGGTGAGAGCTACTTGCATTTTGGAGACGTTGACGAATGGGTGAATGTGCCGAGCTGCCAGGGGCAGAGCGGGTTCGGCCTCGCTATTTGCCTTGCGCTTGCTGGGCTGGCCAACAACGATGGGTCGTTGGTGACCGGAAGCGAATTTGAAGGCTCCACAATTGAAGTGTTGCTCGGAGGGGTCAATGTCCCCGCGACGACAGTGTATGGAAACTTTACTCGCACGGATCAGTTCGTTGCCGTGGCGGAATGGCGAGCCAGCATTGAAGTCGACGACGGCAACGGGACAAACGACAACGTTCCTGAACCCTCGACATGGTTGCTTGGGGCCTGTGGCCTCGGCGCTCTTGCGGCGCAGCGTAGAGCAGCGCGCCGGTAACTTACATCCCAGAAGACTGAAGGGCGGAGGAGCGGCTTGAGGCCGAACCTCCGCCTTTCGCTTTTGGCCGCAATGTTAATGTTATAGAAAAGGCACCAAGCCGGGGCGAGTGCCGTCTAATGATTAGTGGCAGGAAACAGCAGATGCGATTGATTTTGGCGTTAGTGACGCTAGCGGGCCTCGCCTTGGCGCAGGCACCGAAGGCCGGCAAAGTGGAAGTTTTTCCGCTCGATCAGGTCAAGCCGGGGATGAAGGCGACGGCGTGGACCGTGTTTGAAGGCTCAGAAGTGGAGCCGGTGCCGATCGAGATCATCGGGTTGTGGAAGAACGCCTGGGGACCGAAGCAGGACATCATCCTGGCCAAGATGTTTGGCAAGGCGCTGCGGACGGGTGTGGCGGGCGGGATGTCGGGTTCGCCAGTGTACATCGACGGGAAGCTGGTGGGCGCGGTGAGTCTGCGGATCAGCGTGTTTTCGCCGGATGCAATTTGTGGAATTACGCCGATCGACCTGATGCTCGAGATCAATCAGTTTGATAGCTCGAAGCCGGCCGATGCGAAGACGCCGCAGACCGTTGCCCGGAGTGGTGCGGTGCAGGTGCCGGAGCATGTTTTGAGTGGGGCACTGATGCAGCCGATCGAGACGCCGTTGACGTTTTCGGGATTTCACGAAGCGACGCTGCGTGAGTTTGGACCGGTGATGTCGCAGATGGGTTTGCGGCCGGTGATGGGCGGCGCGGCGGGAGCGAATTATGAGACCAAGCCGGCGAAGGATTGGAAGACGTCGCTGCAGCCGGGGCAACCGATCGTGGGCGTGCTGGTTTCTGGGGATATGAATATTTCCGGGCTTGGCACGGTGACTTACAACGATGGCTTGAAAGTGTTGGGCTTCGGCCACCCGTTCTTCAATATGGGTCCGGTGGATATGCCGATGGCGAAGGGCGACATTCTGACTGTGCTGAGTTCGAGCTTTCAGCCGAACAAGGTGGGGAATGCGACGGAGATTGTGGGTGCGTTGCGGCAGGACCGACATTCGGGGATTCAGGGCTTATTGGGCGAGCAGGCGGATACGATTCCGGTGACAGTGAAGGTGAAGAGCCCCACTGCAGAGAAGGACTTCCGCTTTAACGTATTTGTGAATCAGAAGTGGACGCCGTTTCTGATGACGATGACGATGTTCAATTCGATTTCGGGGTTGAATGAGTTCTCTGACGAAACCACGTATCGGCTGAGCGGCAAGGTGGATCTGGATGGTTTGCCGTCGCTCGATTTGAGCGGTATGGCGACGGTGAACGATAGCCCGCTGCCGCCGGCAATTGCACTGGCAACCTGGTGGGGGGACAAGTTCAACCGTCTCTATGGCAACACGCTGGTGAATCCGAAGCTGAAGGCAGTGAACGCGACGATCGATTTGATCCCGGAACGGCGCGCGGCGACAATTGAGAGCGCGTGGCTCGATAAGACTGAAGTGGACCCTGGTGAGGAAGTGAATCTGCGCGTGTTTGTGCAGCCGTACCGGGGAGAGCGCCTGAGCCGCAACGTGAAGATGGTGATCCCGAAGGGATTGAGCAAGGGCGAGCATCGCGTGGTGTTGGTTGATGCGGATACGTTGAACCGGGCGCCGAATATTGCGGGCAACGCGAACCGGTTTCTCGAGCTGTCGCAGGCCGTGAGCCTGATCAATCAGGAGAAGGCGAACACGAAGCTGTATGCGGTGATCACGAGCCTGAAGCCGACGGTGTTTCTCGATGATAAGAGTTTGACGAGCCTGCCTGGCTCGGTGATGAATGTCTTGCAGGCGTGGCGCGCGCCGACCAAGCCGATGCTGACGCTGATGGAGTCGTATACAGAAGCGGCTTCGATTCCGTTTGATTACGTAGTGACGGGAAATTACTCGCTGCGCATTGTGGTTCGCTAAGGATCTGTTTTCCAACATGAACAAAATTGCTATTGCCCTGATGGGCGTTTCATTGAGCGCCCTGGGCGTGGATACGCGTTACTGGTCGCAGGACACGCAAGGGGATTTTGAAAAGGGCACGCTAAAGAAGGTTGCCTTGCGCAGCGATGGGAGAGTGTCGCTTTCGCCGGCGATGCGGGAGCTGGCCGATGTTTCGTTGCCCTATCTTTGGGCTGCGGTGGCCGGGCCGAATGGATCGGTGTACGCAGCGGGCGGACCGTCGTCGAGCAAGAGCGCGATCTTTGAGCTGACGCGCGCAGGACAGAGCAAGAAGCTGGCCGAAGTGGATGGCATGAATGTCTTTGCGATGGCCGTAGATAAGGCCGGAAGACTGTATGTTGCTTCGTCTCCCGATGGCAAGATTTACCGGGTGAGCGCGACGGGAAGCGTCGAAACGTTTTACGACCCGAAGGCGAAGTACATCTGGGCCCTGGCGTTTTTGCCGGATGGTGATTTGCTGGCTGCGACCGGAGACAAGGGCGAGCTACATCGCATTGCCTCGAATGGAACCGGCAAGGTTTGGATGAAGCTCGACGAGGATCATGTGCGGTCGCTCGTGGTGGATTTGAAGGGCACTGTTTATGTGGGCACGGAGCCGAGCGGATTGATTGTGAAGGCGGATGCGCAGGGCAATCCGTTTGTGGTGCACCAATCGTCGAAGCGCGAAGTGACGGCGCTGGCGGCGGCGAAGGATGGTTCGATTTACGCGGCAGTGATTGGACAGAAGACGGTCGGCGGTGCAGGTTTGACGCAGAACATGCAGCCGATGGTGGTGGTGGCTGCGCCGCCCGCCGCCGCTGGAGGCCCGCAGGCACCGAGGCCGGTTGCGCCAGCACCGCCACCCGCGCCGAGTGTGGTGCCGGGCGGCAGCGAGATCGTGAAGATTGACGCGGATGGCGCGCCGGTGCGCGTTTGGAGCCATGCGAGTGAGCTGGTGTATGCGCTCGGCTTTGATGCGAGTGGGCGTGTGCTGGCTGGCACGGGCAACAAAGGCAATGTATATCGCGTGGACAACGAATCGCGCTACACGCTGCTTGGCGACCTGGGTTCGACGCAAGTGACTGCTTTTGCGCGGGAAGGTGGACGGTTGATTGCGGCGACGGGAAATATCGGCAAGCTGTTTGAGATTGCTGGAGGTCTTGAAGCCACGGGGAGTTTTGAGAGTGAAGTGTTTGATGGCGGCGGGTTCACGCAGTGGGGCCGGTTGCACTCGAAAGAAGTGTTGGAGGGGGGGACGATTCGTTTTGAGACGCGAAGCGGCAACCTGGATCGACCGACGCAAATGTGGAGCGCGTGGGCTGCGCTGAAGGAAGGGCGTGTGGTTTCGCCGGCAGCACGGTTCCTGCAGTGGAGAGCCGTGTTTGGCGGTGGCCAGCAGGATGGGCCGTCGCTGTCGCAAGTGGACGTGGCTTATCTGCCGAAGAATATCGCACCGCGGATTGACGTGGTTGAGGCGACGCCGCCTAACTACCGGTTTCCAGCACCTTCTTCGACGATCATTCCGGCTTTGCAGACTTTGACGCTACCGCCGATCGGCAAGGCGCAGACGACCGTGGCCGCTACTCAGAATGATGGCAGCAGCTCGCCATCGCTGAGCTATGCGCGCGGCATGATCGGGGCGCGGTGGCTGGCTACAGACGACAACAGCGATACGCTTGAGTTCGCAATCGAGATCAAGGGCGAAGCCGAGCAGACGTGGAAGCCGCTGAAGGACAAACTGAAGGATCGTTACTACAGCTATGACGCTACTGCGTTTGGCGATGGGAAGTATGTGGTGCGCGTGACGGCGACCGATGCGCCGTCGAACGCGCTGAATCAGGGCCTCTCTGTGCAGGCCGTGAGTGCGCCGTTTTTGATCGACAACACGCCGCCAGCGGTGCGTGATCTGGGGGCATCGCCTGCGGGCGGGCGCGTGAACTTGTGGTTTCGCGCGAGTGATGCGCTGAGTGTGGTGACGAAGGCGGAGATCTCGGTAAACGGTGGCGATTGGAAGCTGGTGGACCCGACGGTGAGACTGGCGGACTCGAAAGAGCTCGAGTTTCAAATGTTATTGGACCGGCCAGCACCGGGTGAGTTGACGATCGCGGTGCGGGTGACCGATGAGTTTGACAATCAGAGTGTTGAGAAGGTGACGCTGCGCTAGTGAAGCGACTGGATGGGATCGATACGCTGCGAGGCCTTTCGATCCTGGCGGTGGTGCTTTTGCATATCGCATTGCGGATGCGCTTTGCGGGGCATTCGCTTGAAGACCAGTGGCCGCCATGGCTTTACCATTTGATGTTCTGGAATGGGAACAACGGCGTAACGGCATTCTGTCGTGTCAGGGTTCTTGATTACGCTGACTTCGATGCGGCGGTTTGGGGGCGCTGGGGAATATACAGCTGCGGCGATTTTACTGGTTGCGGTTTGCGCGGATTGGCCCCTTGTTGCTGTTGGTGCTAGCGGTGTTGAGCGCGTTGCACTGGATGGGAGCGGCTGGCTATGTGGTGCCCGAGGCGAAGGGTGGATTGGGGCGCGCGTTGGTGGCGGCGCTGACGTTTCATCTCAACTGGCTGGCGGCGCAGGTGGGCTATCTGCCAGCGAGCTGGGATGTGCTGTGGTCGCTATCGGTGGAAGAGGTTTTCTATCTCGGCTTCCCGTTGTTGTTCCTTTGGCGGCTGAAGTGGATGCTGGTGGCGTTTGTGTTGGCGGGACCGTTTGCCAGATCGATCTGGACGACGAATGAGATCTGGAGGGAGAAGTCGTATCTCGGGGGGATGGATGCGATTGCGGTGGGGTGTCTGGCGGCGATGTTGACCTCGTGGTTACTGGATCGCAAGGCGTCGGCTGGCTGGTGGGTGGAAGCGGTGGGATGGGGAGCGATTCTATTGATTGCGATTTCGCCGGGATGGGCGGCGGTGCAGTGGCTGGGGCGGACGGGCCTCGATGGGAGCGTGTTGGCTTTGGGGACGTGTGTGGTGATGGTGGCGTCTGTGGTGCGTGGGCAGCAAGGAGGGTGGTTCACAGCGCCGCTGCGATGGTTGGGCCAGAGGAGCTACGAGGTGTATCTGACCCATGAGTTTGTGGTGGTCTCGGTGACGCCCCTGTATGTGAGCGGCCCGCTTGGATTGTGGTTTGTTGGGATGGTGTTGGGTTCGGCAGTGTTGGGCGCGGTGGTGGCGCGGTATTACTCTGAGCCGCTCAATTTGAAGCTGCGGGCGATGGCTTGAGCCTTGCTAAGGTCTTCGGGCCGGCCGACGTCGAGCCAGTCGCCGTCGAGCGAGAACATGCGGAGGTGGCGGCCGGAATCGATGGATTGCGTGATGGCGGAGGTGAGTTCGTATTCACCGCGCTGGCTTAGAGGAACGCGCTCGAGTTCGTCAAAGATGGGGGAGGAGAAGACATAAATACCGGCGCTGTTCCAGTTTGTGGTGGAAGTGCCCTGGGGCGGCTTTTCGATGATGCGGAGGACGCGGCGGGTTTCGTCGATGTAGATGGCGGCACCCTGGTAAGGATCTGGAACGTGGCGGGCGGCGAGGACGCCGTCGGTGCCAGGGAAATCATCCCGCATGCCGGCGTAGTGTTGGGGCTCGGCGAGGATGTCGCCATAGGTGAGCAGGAAGGGATCGTTGTTGACCCACTCGCGGGCGAGCAGGGCGGCCTTGGCCGTGCCGTTGACTTCTTCCTGGCGCTTGAATGTGACGCTGATGCCGTGGGCGGAGGCGGCGGCTTCCATCTGGTCGGCGAGGTAGCCGGTGACGAGAAAAACTTCGGTGACGCCGGCGGCGGCGATGCGATCGAAGATGTGGTGGAGCATGGGGCGGCCATTGAGAGGCAGCAGAGGTTTTGGGGTTTCGCGGGTGAGTTCGCCCATGCGAGTTCCTCGCCCAGCGGCGAGGATGACGGCTTTAGTCATGGAGTTCGTCTTTTGATCATGGCACTGGATCGCCGAGAGCGGTGGCGTTGGCTCGAATTCGATCAGCGCGTGTCGGGACGGTTGCCATGTGGATCGCGTCCAGGGTGCGGAATGGCTCTCCGGGAAAGGGACGAGAAGTTGTGTTGCAATGAACATCTGCACGAATACCACATGACCGCACAGAGAATCATATGAGGCCAGAAATGCCTACATTTGATGATCAGAGGACGCGCCTCGGCGTTGCCATTTGGGGCCAGCCTGTCAGCCTTCTGCTTCTTGCGACACAACCCGAATCATTGCAGTTGCGCCGGGCGGTGGTTTGAGAAGGTGCTGACCTGGAGACCATGGATGTCTTCGACTGAGAAGCGGACTTCGACGCGGTGGGGGAGATGAGTGCCGTCGGCGAGCTTGAGATATTCCAGCTGCATGCGGCTGGTGGGGGTGGTTGTGACTTGGCTCAAGAGGGCGTGAGATTCGGGATCAAAAGTGAAGCTGTGGGTCTTTGCGCTGGAGGTGGCCTGGAGGCGATTTGAGTCGAGAGTGATTTGATGGGTGCGATCGAGGTCAGTGAGCGCGGTGGTGGGTTGTGCGGATGGAGATTGCTGCTTGAGGTCTTCTTCGATCTGCCATTGCTCGGCGGCTGTGAGGGGCTTGCCGTCGCGGGCGATCAGCTTGCGGTAACGGTGGCCGTTGCGAATGCCGATTTCGAAGGTTTTGGTCTTGTGCGTGGAGGCGATGGGGCGGCCGTAGGGGTCGAGACGCCAGTTCTCCTGAAGCTCTTCGTAGACGTAGCCGAGACACTGTTGTTGCTGGCGTTGTTCGGCGCCGGAGACCAGATGAAGAACTTCGAGAGCGGTGAGAGCGAGCAGTAGCATCGGTGACTACAGTATACGGTGAGAGAGCTTGAGTGGCTACCCTATGCCGTCAGGGTAACCCCATATAATTTCAAGATGCCCTCGCGCTTACGCTGGTGGATTCTGACGTTGCTGTTTCTCGGCACGACGGTGAATTACCTGGATCGAATCATCCTCGGCATTCTGCTGCCGGAGATTCGCAAAGAGATCCCGATTGACGACATTTTGTACGGCAAGATCTCGAGTGCGTTTCAGCTTTCTTACACGATCGGGTTTCTGCTGGCGGGGAAGTTTATCGATAGCGTGGGGACCCGGTTGGGGTATGCGGGAGCGATCCTGTGGTGGAGCGTGGCGGCGGCAGCCCACAGTTTTATTCGAAATCCAGTGACTTTTGGCGTGTGCCGGGCCTTGCTGGGCGTGGGAGAGGCGGGGAATTTTCCGGCGGCGATCAAGAGCGTGTCCGAGTGGTTCCCGAAGAAAGACCGTGCGTTTGCGACGGGAATCTTCAATGCCGGGACGAATATCGCGACGATGATCGGGCCGGGACTGTTTCTGTTCATGACACAGAAATACGGCTGGCGGACGTGCTTTCTGATCACGGCGTCAAGCGGCCTGGTGGTACTGCTGTTGTGGTACTTCACGAAACAGCAGCCGCCATCGCAAGATGACGATGAACCGAATGGACCAAAACTAAGTTGGGGGCAAGTGGCGCGTTACCGGGAGACGTGGGGGTTTGCGGCGGCGAAATTCTTCTCCGACCCGGTGTGGTGGTTCTATCTGTTCTGGCTGCCGCCTTACTTTTACGACGTGCGGCACTTCGATATGAAGCAGGTGTCGTGGGCGTTTCCGTTCATCTATCTGATGGCGGATGTGGGGAGCGTGGGCGGCGGTTGGGTTTCGGGCTACTTTATGCGGCTGGGCTGGCCGGTGGGCAAGGCGCGGAAGGTCTCGATGCTGATCTTTGCGGCGTGCATGCCGGTGTCGGCGACGAGCGTTCTGTTTGAGAATCCGTTTGTGGCGATCGGCCTGATTAGCCTTGCGACGGCGGCGCACCAAGGGTGGTCGGCGAGCCTGTACACGACGGTTTCGGATGTCTTCCCTAAAAGCGCCGTGGCCTCCGCGACGGGCATTGGCGCCAGTGTGGGAGGCCTCGGAGGGGTGATCTTTTCAACGCTGCTGCCCGGCTACATCGTGACGTACTTTGGATACGGCCCGATGTTCTGCATCATGGGCGGCTTTCACCTGACAGGCTTGTTTTTACTGCACAAGCTGATGGGTGATCTTAAGCCCATAACTCCTTGACGGGACCATAGAGATCTTCTTGACCGAAGGGCACGTATTCGTAGCCCCGGTTGAAGGGATCGTCGTAACGGATGCTGGTGTAATTGATGCCCATGGCGGAGTAGATGGTGGCCTCGATATCTTCGGGGCGCACATCACGCTGGCGGGACCAGCCGAAATCACTGGAATTGGAGCCGGTGGCGTTGGTGGTGCCGAGGGGGCGGCCACCCTTGATGCCTGCGCCCGCCATGAAGGCGAACTGCTGCACGAAGTGATCGCGGCCCTGAGCGGCGGAAAGCGGCCCAACGGTGCGGCCGAACTCGCCGGCCATGACGACAAGGGTGTCGTTGAAGAGGCCGTTTGACTTGAGATCAGCGAGGAGCTGGCCGACTGCGGCGTCGAGACTACGTACGCGGTTGGGCAGGACGTTGTCGGTGTAGATGTTGACATGGTCATCCCAGCCGCCGGAGGTGATCTGGATGAAGCGGGTACCGGCGTTGGCCTTGAGAACCTTGACGGCCGTGAGGCAGGTGTCGCCCAGCGTGGAGTTTCCGAAGGGGGCACGCTCGGCCGTGGTGAACTGGAAGGCCTGTTCGACGATGGGGTTGTACATCATGCCGCGCGCAGCTTTGTAGAAGGAATCCATGTCCTGCATAGCGCGACCATTGGGAGCGTTCTTGCGGTTGTCTTCGTCGAGCTTCGTCATGAGTTCGTAGCGCTCGTTGAAGCGGGCCTGCCCGTCTGGATTCGTGACGTTGGTGAGGCCGCGCTGGCTCGCGTTCGTCTTGAAGGGAGCGTAGCTGGAGGACAGATATCCGCTGCCGACGCCCTGGGTGCTGTTGAGGGCGAGGAAGGTGGGGAGGATATCGGTGGGCTTGCGTTCCGCCTCTTTTTCAATGGCGACGATGGAGCCGATGTTGGGCGCGATGTCACCGAGAGCGGCGGCAGGGTTGCGGCCGATCTGAGTCCAGATCTGGGCGAGATTGTGAACGAGAGCCCAACTGCGCATGCTGCGGATGACGGTGAAGTCGCTCGTCATCGTGGAGAGCTTGGGCATGATGCCGGTGGGCAGGGCGAGCCCGTTGAAGGTGTTGGGTTTGAAGACGTCGACCGGGGTGACGCCGTTGACGATCTTGAGATCGAAGGTATCGACGTGGCTGGGAGCGCCGGTGAGAAGGATGAAGATGCAGTTCTTGGCTTTGTTCAGCAAAGGCACGTTGAGCTTGTCGACGCGGACCTGAGCGTTGGCCTGATTGGCCAGCCAGGACATCGTGGCGGCCCCGCCGGCGAAGCGGAGGAAATTGCGCCGCGAACCGAAGGGACGGTCGAAGAAGTTCTTGTGGCGGTGCGGATACTTCTCGATGAATTTGAGGAATTTTTCGTTCTGTGACATGAGAGGCCTCCGTTAGTAGTTGTAGATGAAGTCGACCTTGTTATAGAGAGACCAGAGCAGGTTCTCTCCCCGTTGCGTGCGCGTGGTGCCGGAGGTGCCGCGCAGGGTTGCGATGGCGATGTCGGCTTCGGCCTGGGAGGGGTAGCGAGAGAGCACGGTGAGGTAAAGCTGATTCACCAGTTGCGTGTCGGCCATGTTGATGAAGCGGTTCAGCAGGCTCTGCTGGCCGCCGGTGTTGCTCGAGCGGATGCGCGTCATGACGAAGGCGTCGTTCATCAGGCTGAGGGCCTGGATGGCCGAGCCGTCAGACTTACGATCATCATCGAGACGATTGCCGCGGGTGAAGCTGTTGAGGAAGTCGCGGGCCGCGCCGTTTCCGTCAGGCTGATTGCCTGTTTCGGGCAGTTGCATCGCGAAACGAACGGGCCGTGTATCGCGATTGGTGTAGAGCGGCCCTGAGGGTTCGAGGATGTTGTAGGTGGGAAGGATGTTGCTGGTGGTCGACATCGCATCATGGATCTCTTCGGCCATCAGGCGGCGGACCAACTTGCGGGCGAAGGTTGATTCATAGGTGGGGTTCCATTCGCCCGCGTAACGAGAGCTGAGCTGGTAGGTTTCGGAGTTCACAATGGTCCGCATCAGCCATTTGAGGTCATAATTATTGGCGCGGAATTGATCCGCGAGAGTGTTGAGCAGCGCCGGGTGGGAGGGCTGCAGGGCCCAGGTGCCGCTAGGCGGATTGTCAGGATCGAGGCGGGCGGGATCGAACTGATCGAGAGGCTCGACCAGACCGCGGCCCATGAGTGCGGCCCACATGTAGTTGACTGTGGCGCGGGCGAACTGAAAGTCGTTGGTAACGAAGCGGGCCAGGGCATCGCGATAGTTCTCGCCATTGTTGGGGCGCTGGCCGGTGAACATGTAGCGGGGCGGGGCCGTTGCGCCAAGGCCGTCGATGGGCTGGCGCGCCGGACGGTTGCCCGTCGTGGTGTTGAGGCCGTAATCCGTGCGACCCACGTCGTTGAGGGCGTAATAGCGCAGGTTGGGGTTGGTCTGCGGATCCGGCCGGATGGCGGCGAAGCTGGTGCGCGAGAAGAACGAAGCCGTACCCCAGGCGTCGCTGCGCTTGGCGTTGCGACCCCAGAGGCTCAACTCTTCGAGGTGGCCGCGGCCATTGTGGCACAAGACGCAATTGACGTGGCCCATCCCGAGGAACGCGGCATTTACGTCGGCGGCCATTTGATCGTAGTCGTCTTGATTCGGGCCGCCGTTGGTGTCGCTGCCGATCAGGAAGTTCGCGGTGCCATCTTCGAAGGAGTTGCGGGACTTAGAGGCGATCAACTCGGTGGCCATGACATTGTAGGGCTTGTTCGCTTCTAGAGAGGCCTTGATCCAACGGTAAAAGGCGTTGCGGCCCGCGTTGAAACGCGGAGTGACATCGGAGTTTTGCGTGTTGCGATAGAGATCGCCAAAGTACATGGTCCACTTGTCGACATACTCGGGGGAATTGAGCAGACGGTCGACGAGTTCGGCGCGCTTGTTGGGGGATTGGCCGCTGGTGAACTGAATCAGGGCGTCATAGGATGGGACGCGGCCGGTCAGATCGAGAGTCACGCGGCGGGCGAATTCGAAGTCGTTCGTCTTTTCGGCGGGCGCGATGCCACGCTTCTGGAGTTCACCAAAGACAGCAATGTCGATTGGTGAGTCTGAAACCTGATCCTGCAACTGCTTGGTGCGGGTACCGGCCGGGACCAATCTAAGCTTGGTGACCTCTTCGGTAAGATTGCCGCGCCAATAGCGATCACGAGCCTCGCGGCTGTATTTTTCGCGATCCCCACTGAAAAAGTTACATTCTGAATGATTCTCAAGGTCTACCGGATCCTGATCCTGAGCACCTAAGAAAACCACTAATGTGCCTGCTGCCAAAACTAAAGCAAAACGCTGTGGCTGGTTCATAATATATCCCCGTGATGAGATTAACCCAAGTCTGGGAAGAAGTTGCACCGCCTAAGGTGATTTCTAGTACTACCTAAGGTGTGGCTGAGAGCGACAATAAGGTTTGGCTTCTTCGGTACGGGATTTCTTCTCACAACGGGGCGTCCTTTCAGAGGTTCATCCGAAATTCGAATTTCGCGAGGGACAGATGGAAATGGCGCGGGCGGTGGAGGCTGCGCTGGTGGAGAAGCGCCACCTGATCGTCGAGGCGGGTACGGGGACCGGCAAGACGATGGCCTATCTGATCCCGGCCATTCTGAGCAACAAACGGGTAATTGTGTCGACGGGCACGAAGAACCTGCAAGAGCAATTGTTCTTCAAAGACATCCCGATGGTGGAGAAGGCGTTTGGGCGGCCGCTGAAGGTGACCTACATGAAGGGCCGCGCCAATTATGTCTGCCGGCAGAAGGTGGATGAGGCGGCGCGAGCGGAAACGGCCTGGCTGAGCGGAATGGAGGAAGTGACCGACTTCCGCATCATTCGCGACTGGATGCCGGAAACGGAAATGGGCGACCGGAGCGAATTGAAGAACCTGCCGGAAGCCTCGCCGGTATGGATGAAGCTGGACGCCCGTCGCGAGCGATGCACAGGGCAGAAGTGCGGCCATTTTGAGAATTGCTTTGTGACTTCGATGATGCGGCGGGCCGCCGACTCGGACATCATCATCGTGAACCATCATCTGTTCTTCGCGGATCTGGCCGTGAAGCAGGAGGATTTTGGGGGAATCATCCCGAGATACGATGCGGTGGTTTTCGATGAGGCGCATGAGATTGAGGACATTGCGGGGCAGTACTTCGGCTCATCCGTTTCGAATCTGCAAATGCAGGAGCTGACCCGGGACATATTGGACTTGTCGCGGCGCAAAGAGTTTCACACGAACTCGTTTGAGGATCTGGTGCGTGGCGCGGTGGCGGCCGGGGAGCGGTTCTTCGGATTGTTCGGCGAGGTGGAGGGGCGGTCGAGCTTTCAACAGCATGACGCGTTTTTGACACAGTTCGGGGAGCAGTACGCCGGGGTGGTGGCGGCGCTGGAGATGCTGGCGACACAGTTGCAGCTAGTGGAAGGAGCAGTGGACGAGACGATCCCGCTGCACCGGCGGGCGAAGGCGATGCAGGAGGGGTTGAAGTTCTTCCTCGAATCGAAGGATCCGCGATTTGTGTTTTGGGTGGAGAAGCGAGGACGGGGGACTTTCCTGCAGGCAACACCGATCGATGTGTCGACGATCCTGAGTGAGAAGTTGTTCGAAGAAGTGCCTTCAACGATTCTGACTTCGGCGACGCTCGCGGTATCGGGAGACTTCGAGTTTCTCAAGAAGAGGCTGGGCTTGCCGGCGGCGAGGACGCTGGTGGTTGATTCGCCGTTCGATTACCCGCAGCAGGCATTGTTGTACGTCCCGCTGCATCTGCCTGACCCGCGCAACATCGCGTTTACACAGAAGGCATCGCTTGAGATCGTGAGGCTGTTGCGCATTACCGAAGGGCGCGCGTTTTGCCTGTTTACGAGCTATCAGCAGATGAAGGCGGTTTATGAGCGGGTCGTAATGGAGATTCCCTACACGGTGCTGTTGCAGGGGGCGAAGCCGAGAAACGCGTTGCTCGACGAGTTCCGGTCGACGGCGAATGCGGTGTTGTTCGCGACGAGTTCGTTTTGGCAAGGCGTGGATGTGCAGGGCGATCAGTTGTCGTGCGTGATCATCGACAAGCTGCCGTTTGCGGTGCCGTCGGACCCGGTGGTACAGGCACGCTCGAAGCAGATCGAAGATAGCGGGGGCAAGCCGTTCTTTGACTATCAGGTGCCGCAAGCGGCCATTGCGCTCAAGCAGGGGTTTGGCCGGTTGATCCGCTCAAAGATGGACCGGGGGGTGTTGGTGCTGCTCGATACGCGCGTGGTGAACCAGCGCTATGGGCAGGTGTTTTTCGATTCGCTGCCGGAGTATGGGTTTACGACGGAGATCGACGCTGTGCGCGAGTTCTTCAACCCGGCCTAGAGCCTGGCGATGAAGAGAGCGAAGGTGAGAAACCCGGCGGCGAGGGCGACCCAACCCCATTTGCGCGTGCTTGGGATGCGCCACCACATGATGAGGCCGGTGAGGACCCAGAGCAGCATACCAACTGAGGTGAGATCGACGAGGACGGCCCAGGCGTCGCTGACGCCGCCTTGTTCGAAGCCACCCTTGGCGTGCATGCCGGTGAGGAAATGGTCCCAACGGAAGCGGCGTTTCTCGACCAGGATGCGACGTTCGTCTAGGAAGCACTTGACTTGCATGGATTGCCAGAACGTGTAGATGTAGACATCGATGCGATTGGGGCCCTGGCGGTAGGCACCGTAGTTGCCGCTAAGGTTCGTGTCCTTGACGATTTGGTCGCCGAAGGCTTTGAGGTCTTCGGTTGGGGGCATCGCGTAATTGAGGCGCTCTTCGACTTTGGTGTACAAGGGAAGTTTTTTGGCTTTGTCAAGCTCTTCGAAGTATTGGCCGTGACTGAAGGGGATCGAGCTGATGCCGTAGAGCAGGAACCAGGGCAGCAGGAAGAGAGCGAGATAGAGGTGGGTGCGGCGATTGATCACAGAACCCTCAGGAAGTAAGTGAACAGACCGATTCCGGCGGCCAGGACGACCGCGCCCAGGATGCGGGTGCTCTTGAGCTCCCACCAGAGCCAGAGACCGGACAGCGACCAGAACAGCACACCAGCGATGAAGAGGTCGACGGAGAAAGCCCAGGCGTCGTCGAGGAGGTAGGGGTGTTGAAAGCCGCGGCGGCGGTGCATGGTTTCGAGCCAGGCGGTGGTGCTGACGAGTTGGCGTTCGATTTTGAGATCGAACGTGGCTGGCGTGAAGGTGATGCGGAGCGGGGCTGTGGCCGCTTGGCGTTGGATCTGGATCAGCCCATCGCTAGTTTGGGTGACGCGATGTGCACCGTCGAGCTCGAGGCTGATGAGAAGCTGCGCGGCGATTTCTTTGGCCTTGGCGGATGGGGGGAAGATGCCGTTATAGGTGCGCTGGCTGACGAGCTCCCAGGAGGGCGGGGTGGCGGGGCGGGCTTTGTGATTCATGACCAGCGTCGAGAGCGCATAGAGCAGAACCCAGGGGGTGAGAAATAGAGCCAGGTAAAGGTGGGCGCGACGGGTGAGCTTAGACCATGACGGGGCGGGCACTGAACTCATTGTAGTTGTAGGGTGTCTCGATTGATGCTTTGGCGATATCCTGAAGATGGAAGCGATTTGTCGTGTACGAAGTAACTGTGGAACAGCCGTTCTCTGCGGCGCATTATTTGAAGGACTACCCGGGCAAGTGCGCGAATGTGCACGGGCACAATTATCGGGTTCAAGTGACGGTGGAGGGGGAGGATCTGGATCAACTCGGGATGGTTGTCGAGTTTGAGGTGATCAAGCAGGCACTGAAGCCGTGGATGGACAAGTTCGACCACGGATTTTTGAATGAGATCCCGCCTTTTGACATGGTGAACCCGAGCGCGGAAAACCTGGCGAAGTTCTTTTATGACGAAGTCGCGCGGGCGATTGGGGAATCGACCGCGCGAGTGTGTTGTGTTCGAGTTTTTGAAACCGAGAAGTGCTCAGCCGCTTACCGGCCGAAGTAAGTCGCGTTTTCCTGGGTGAAGTTGGCCCATTTTTCCGGCAGATCGTCGAGAGCGAAGATTGCCGAAACCGGGCAGACCGGAACGCAAGCGCCACAATCAATACATTCCACTGGATCGATGTAGAGCATTTTTTCGCCTTCGAACTTTTCGGAGTCCTTCTTCGGGTGGATGCAATCCACCGGGCAGGCATCCACACATGCGGTGTCTTTTGTCCCAATGCAGGGCTCTGCAATTACGTACGCCATTACGCTTTTAGATTAACATGAGCCGGGGTTAGAGCCATTTTCGGAGGAAGGGCCAGACGAGGCTCCCGCGGAACTCGTGGCCGCCGTCGAACTCTTCAAAAACAAACTTGTCTTTTTCGTTCAGCTTCTCGTAGACGAGGCTGACCCGGCGGGAGGCTTGTCGGCTTTGATCAATCGGGATCAATTTGTCATGAATTCCACTTTGAACCTGTAGAGGCCGAGGGGCGATGAGCGAGGCGACATCGGCGGGGTTCATGTCGAAGAGGCGGCCGGCTGTCTTGCCATCGGTGATGGCAGGTTCGTCGGGAAAGCTGCAACTGGCGACGACGACTTTGATACGTGGGTCGAGCGAGGCGGTATAGAGCGAATAGAAGCCTCCATAGCTGAGGCCGATCATGGCGACGCGTTGCGGATCGATCTCGGGGCGCTTGAGGAGTTCGTCGAGAACGAGCGAGACCTTTTGCACTTCGATCGAAGCGAGGCTGGTGCCTGAGGCACGGAATCTCTCGTCGAGCAGCTTGCGGACTTCGGCCGGGATGATGGTACCCGCGTCGCGATCGCCGAACGGGTACATGACGCTGTGCGGAGCATAGACGGCGTAGCCTTCACTCACCGCGCCGCGGACCTGATCTTTGTAGTTGGTGCCGCCGTTGAAGGTGGCCATCTCGGGGAAGCCGCCGCCACCGTGCTTGGAGATGACGAGGGGCGTGCGGCGAGCAGCGAGCTTTTTGGGCACGATGTAGAGGCCGTAGGCATCGAGGTTGTTCGCGACGGGAAGGAAGGTGCGGTAGTAGGTGGCAACGGTGTCTTCGCCGGATTTGACCAGGCGCAGGGGGCCGCGTGCTTTGAGTTTCGATTGAGGGTGGCCGATGCGGCGCTCGAGCAGGAGGCGATCGGCGTAGAGGTTCATCTGCGTGTACAGCATTTCACGCAAGGGCAGAGTGTCGCGGAGCTTCTCTTCATAGAGTTCCTGCGCGAACATCAACCAGAGGAGCAGGGCGCGGGTTACGATCATTGCATCCACGATATATGAACACGGTGATCTTCTTCTTTACGGGTGGCACGATTTCGATGAAGCACGATGCGGTGCGAGGGGGCGCTGTGCCGGCATTATCGGGGGAAGAGATCCTGGCGCATGATCCGGAGTTGAAGCGGCTGGGCGATGTGGAGGTGGTGAACTTTTCGCGGCTGGCCGGGCCGCAAGTGACACCGAAGCATATGTGGGATTTGAGCGAGCAGATCCGCGTGCAGCTCGAGAGGCCGGAGGTATGCGGCGCAGTGGTGACGCATGGCACAGACACGCTAGAGGAGACGGCGTTCTTTCTCGACCTGCGGCACGGTTCTCCGAAGCCAGTGATTGTGATTGGTGCGATGCGGAATGCTTCGGAGCTTTCTTATGACGGGCCGGCGAATGTGCGTGCGGCGATGCGTGTGGCGATGGACGAAAGCTCACGGGGGCAGGGCGTGTTTGTGATGTTGAACGAGACGATTCATGCCGCGGCCTATGCGACGAAGATGGACACGCAGGCGATTGAGACATTTCAATCGCCAGTGTTCGGGCCGCTGGGGATTGTAGATCAGGACCGTGTGTTTTTTGCGCGAGTGTTGAAGTTCAGGCAGACGATCGAGACGACGCGGGTGGAGGAGCGGGTGGACCTGTTTCAGATGTACGCGGGGGCCGATGGGCGTTTCATTGATGCCGCGCGCGAGCAGGGAGCGCGGGGGATTGTGATCGAAGGGACGGGCCGTGGCAACGTGCCGCCGATGACCCTCGATGCGATTCAGCGCGCGATCGATGCCGGGCTGCCGGTGTTGATCGCCACGCGCTGTGCTCAAGGGCGGGTGCTCGATACGTATGCCTACGAGGGATCGGGCCGCGACTTGCGCAATCGCGGAGTGATCTTCGCCGGAAATCTAACCGGGCCGAAGGCGCGGATCCTGTTGATGCTGGCGTTGGGAATTACGAGGGATCCGAAGGCGCTGCGCCAGTTGATTGAGGCGGGTCAATACTTTTGAAGCCGGGGCAGTAGAAGACTGGGAGGCGCGGGTATTTGGGAAAGCGGGGATCTTCTTTCGACAGGCCGCAGTAATGAAAGATGCTGCCGCGATCGTTGGTGATGCGCCGTGTCCAGGAACAGTTGCTGCACAATCCGGGGTTCATTTCCTTCTGTTATGATCGCCCCGATGAGACCCCTTTTGGTGATCGCAATGCTTGTCGGCCTGATGTCTTGCGGGAGTGCTCCGCCGCCGATGGCGGAGAAGCCGAAGTTGCCGGACCTGCCGAAGCCGATCGCAGAAGATGTGCGCTTCCCTTCACTGAATCGCAAGTCGATCACCGTGGTGGACACGCAACTGTTGGGAGTGCCGTATCTCGGCGGCGGCAACCTGGCTGAATACGACACGGGCAAGTTGAAGTACAAGCTGCTGCTGATCCGCTGCCGTACGGCGACGCAGGCGGGGCTGTACATTTTCGACATCAAGAATCAGATGCGCGAGCCGAAGTTTGTGGCGAGCTATGGCGGCTATTACGAGCCGGCGTCGCAGTTGTTTGTCTTTGCCAAGGGCAGCTACATCGGCGGCATCTCGGGGTTGAGCGAAGAAGACTCGATTCAGACCGGCAAAGAGTTTGCGGCGAGGATCCCGTATTAATTGCTGGTGTGATCGTGAATGATCTTCCAGCCATCCCTGGCTTTGCGGGCGACCAGCGAGTAGCGACCCGAGGCGGGACCACCACCGGCCTCGGTGCGGTCGAGAACAAATTTGCCGAGGATGAGCGCGTGCTCTTTGCCGAGCATCTTCACTTCGATTTCTTCAAAGCGGAGCGTGCCCATGTGGAGCTTGTCGGGATAATTCTTGCGGTAGCGGGCGAGCACGCCATCGTAGCCACGGGAGACCGCCTTGCCGACAAACGTGATGGACGGGGAGTTCTCGTAGCCGCGCACGAAATCATTGATATCGCCACGATTCCAGGCCTCGACCTGATCGGTGAGGACTTTTTTAATTGCGGCTTCTTCACTGGCCGCGAAGAGTGTGGCGGCAAGCAACAAACCAAGCATGTATCTCATGGACGAAACTATAGCTTGTGAATGAGCTGGAGCGCAAAATCGCGGATCGCATCGAGCGGGAGGGGCCGTTGCCTTTCTCGGCATTCATGGAAATGGCGCTTTATGACGATGAATATGGATACTACCGGGGCGATCCATTCGGAAGGGAAGGAGACTTCTTTACGGCATCGCAGTTGCAACCGGTGTTTGGTGCTTATGTAGCGGCGCTGGCGCAAAGGCTCGACGCCGGCTTTGAGAAGCTGATCGACATTGGCGCGGGTCGCGGTGAAGTTGGTGAAGCCTTTGCCGAAGGCAAGTACGCGAGCGTTCGCAAGGGCGAGAAAATTCCGAAAACAAATCGTGCGATTTTGTTTTCGAACGAATTGATCGATGCTTTGCCTGTGGATGTTGCCGGGCGTGATGGCGAAATTCTGAAGGTGGACTGGAATGGAGAGCGGCTCGTGTGGCAACCGCATGAGCCACGCGAAGGCGCAAGAGAGATGAGGCAGGGGGTGCGCGCTCATCTTGAGGAAGCGTATGAAGCGATCGATCAGGGGAGCTATGTGTTGATCGACTATGGCTATCGCGAAGGCGAGCACTTGAGATTCCCGACGGGAACGCTGATGAGTTATCGAAGACACACGGCGAGCGACGAGGTGTTGCGCGAGCCGGGCGTGCGAGACATCACCGCGCATGTGGATTGGGCTGCGTTGTTGCGCGAAGCTCAGGATGTGGGATGGACTGTGAGGAGTGTCGAGACTTTGCGTGGGTCTTTGTTGAGCTTGGGTGAGGATACGCTCGCGAGCCTGAATTTATTGGGTGAAATGCAATTGAGGACTTTGCTGTTTGGCTTGGGTGAGAGCTTTGATGTGGTGGTGCTGGACAAAAAGTGAAGGGCCCCGATTTCGCGGGGCCCGGTTAGTTGATAGATAAGACGCTAACGCTCTAATGAGCGTCGCTAGAAAACTACTTCTTCTTGGCCGGAGCGGCTTTCTTCGCCGGAGCAGCCTTCTTGGCCGGAGCGGCTTTCTTCGCCGGAGCGGCCTTCTTGGCCGGAGCGGCTTTCTTCGCCGGAGCAGCCTTCTTGGCCGGGGCCTTCTTTGCAGTTGCGTTCATCATTCGGATCATTCTCCCTAACATCAATTTGAGTCCTCATGTGGAGGACTCAGTACTTCAGATATAAAGTCTTTCGCAATTAAAGTCAAGAGAAAAATGCATTCGATAAATGGCGAGGAGGCGAGTGCAAATTAAAAACATTTACAAGTAAAATTGTTTTTGCGACTCTTTACTCCATTCGTGCTCGTGATCGTTGCGTTGACAACGTCATGCGCGCACAACCGAAAGGCAAAGCCAGTAGCATCAGCACCGATACCTGTTGCGAGGCCAGTAAACATTGGCGATAGTGAACGTGGCATTGCAAGCTGGTATGGACATCCGTATCATGGCAAGCCAGCAGCAAACGGAGAAGTGTTCGACATGAATCAGATGACAGCGGCGCATCGCACGATGCCGTTTGGCACATGGGTAAAGGTCGATAACGAGACAAACGGAAAAAGTGTAAAGGTGAGGATCACCGACCGCGGACCCTTCGTTGCCAACCGTGTCATTGATCTCTCAAAGAAGGCAGCCGAAGAGATCGAGATGATCGGAGCAGGCACAGCACCTGTGAAGCTCACTGTGATCGAAACTCCACGCGGTGAAGCGAGAGAGAGTTATGGTGTGCAGGTGGCTGCAGTGAATCGCCGCGAAGAAGCCGAGAGGATCGCGAAGAGGTGGAAGCCTTCACGCGTGGTGGAGAAGGATGGTTCACCGAAGTTGTATCGAGTTGTGATCGGCGATGGATCGCGCGAGCAGGCGATGGAATTAAGGTTGAAATTGAAGGCAGAGGGGCAGGCGGGATTCGTCACCCGTCATGTACCCTGAAAGCACCGCGAAAAAAATATGCAGTGTCTGCGAAATATATCTGTAGATTTTTGACGGCCTCGGGCCACTACCTCAGAGGTGTAGTTTCTATGCGTCCATCTATCGAGGAAAACCTGAAAGTTCTGATCGGCCACTCGCCGAGGATGCTGCAATTGCAGCGCTTGATTGACAAGCTTGGGCGTTGCCGCTGGCCGGTGTTGGTGCTGGGCGAAACGGGAACGGGCAAGGAAGTTGTGGCACGGTCCATTCACAATGTGTTGAATGATGGTCCGTTTGTCACGGTCGATTGTTCGTCGATGGTTGGCCCGCTGATGGAAAGCGAATTGTTCGGCTATGTAAAAGGTGCGTTCACGGGCGCGAACAATGCAAAGGCCGGATTGATTGAACTCGCCAACGGGGGCACGGCGTTTCTTGACGAGATCGGAGAACTGCCGCTTGAGTTGCAGGCGAAGCTGTTGCGCGTGCTGCAGGAGAAAGAATTTCGGCCTGTGGGTGGCCTGACCCAGAAGCGCGCAGATTTTCGCGTGATCGCGGCGACAAACCGGGATCTGGCGAAAGAAGTGGAGAAGGGGAATTTCAGACGCGACCTTTACTACCGCTTGAATGTAGTGACACTGCGACTGACTCCGCTCAAAGACCGGCGTGAAGATGTGCCGCATCTGGTATCGCACTTTCTGAGACGCTATGGCCGGATGCAGAGCATGGACCCGGAAGTATTGGAGGCCATGCTGACCTACGAGTGGCCGGGCAATGTGAGAGAACTCGAGAACTGCGTGCAACATATGCTGGCGGTGAATTCCGGCCCCGCGTTTCATCGCCAGGATCTGCCTTCGAGTATGCTGAATGCATTGCAGAGGCGACCTGTCGCTCCGCCGCAAGGCTACAGTACTCCGCCGATGTTTGCACCAGAGCCGATGATGGCCGCACCGCCGCCTGCGTTTGTACATTCCAGCGGAGCAGCGACGGGTGTTGCGCTTTCACCTGTGCCGGTGGTGCCACTGGCTGAGCTAGAGAGGCAGGCGATCCTGCGAGCTCTGGAATACACCAAGGGCGACCGGCTGACGGCCGCCTCGCTGCTCGGCATCGGGCGGACCACGCTCTATCGCAAGTTGAAAGAGTACGAGCTCGGCGAAGAAGCTTGAGAATATCGGGTCCTTCGCCGCACTTTCACCATAAGAATGCGCAAGAAGTACACCCGAATTCTGTTGCTTGAAGACAGCCTGGCTGACGCTGGTTTTCTTCGAGAGGCCCTGGGAGAGCTGGAAGAGCTTCGCAATGGAAATACCTGGCTGAGTCCGCTTGAGATTTGCGATGCCGAGACGCTTGAGGAAGCAACGCTGCTGTTGAAAGACATCAGCTTCGATGCAATCCTGGCGGACTTGTGGGTGCCGGACAGCAGCGGGATACAAACCTTTCAACGGCTGAAGGCTGCTGCGCAGAACATTCCGATTCTTGTGTTGATGGGCGGCGAAGATGCCACGCTCACCGTGAAGCTGATGCAGGAGGGGGCGCAGGATGTGCTGGTGAAGCACGAGGTGGACTGTACGCCGCTTGGCCGTGCGATCCGGTGTGCGATCGAACGCAATCGCATTGCGACGGGGCTGCGGCGCATGAGTGTTCGCGATGAGATCACGGGCCTGCTGAACTTCACTGGGTTTGTGCAAATGGGTGAGCCCTACTGCAGATTGCTGCGACGCAAGGGGACCAGCGTGCCGGCAGCATCGTGCGCGTTTTTTCAATTGACGAATCTCCATGCGGTAGCAGACCTGGGAGGCAGGCAGGAAGAAGAGTGGCTGCTGGTGGAGCTGGGCGAGATGATGCGTGCGTTCTCAACCGAAGTCGACTTGATGGCGTACTTTGGCGGAGGGCGGTTTGCGATCTTGAGCCCGGACCGCTGCGGCATCGTGCTGCATGCGGCATTGCGACGCCTGGCTGATGAGATTCGCATGAAGGCCATCTCGCGGGGGATGCCTGTGGAGCTTCAAGTACAAATCTCCGCTGGCGAGCTGGGTGAAGCGAACGGTTGGCAACTGGATAGTCTTCTCGATGAAGTGGAAGAAGGGCTGTGGGAGAATAGGCCCTTCGAGAAGACGTGCGAAACCGAGGCTCAGGCAGTGCTGCAGTAATCGGCTTGGATGCGACCAGCTCCGTTGGAAAAGAACTGAGCGGGGTGGGCAAGTATTCACTGCATCTGATGGATACCCTCGCACAGCTTCAGAATGGGCCGCTATTGCGTCGCTACTATCGACCGCACCGTTGGGTGCGGGCGCCCTTCCCCAAGCGCCTATTGTTTGATTCTGCGCCCAATGTGGATTTGTTTCATGGCCTCAATCAACGATTGCCGCGACGAGGGCGCGCGAAAATGGTCAGTACATTTCACGATCTTTTTGTTTTAAGCGGTGAATACTCGACGGCTGACTTTCGCACACGGTTTGCGGGGCAGGCGCGCGAGGCTGCGGATCGTAGCGATCGCATCATTGCGGTGAGTGAGTTTACGAAGCGCCAAGTGGTGGAGTATCTCGGGTATCCGAAAGAACAGATTGCAGTGGTGCCGCATGGGGTTGTGATGCCTTTGTCTGTCAGCCCGATTGATGCGCGAGAAAAGATCGTGCTGAGCGTTGGGGCCGTGCAGAAGCGCAAGAACACACGACGCCTGATTGAGGCCTTTCAAGCGATGGGTGGCGATTGGCAATTGTGGATCGCGGGTAGTGCGGGCTTTGCCGCAGAAGAAATGCTGAAGGATGTGCCGCCGAATGTCAGGGTGTTGGGTTATGTTTCGGATCGCGAACTGGAGACGCTTTATCGGCGTGCCGCGGTGCTTGCGTTTCCTAGTCTGGATGAAGGGTTTGGAATTCCCGTGCTGGAGGCGATGGCACACGGGGTTGCTGTGCTGACGTCGAACCGCTCTGCGTTGCCGGAGGTGGCTGGAGACGCGGCCTTGATTGTGGATCCTTTTGAAACCGAGGCGATTGCGGAAGGGCTCAAACAGTTGGAGTCGATTGAAGCGCGAAGTGAATTCGTCGCCAAAGGGCTTGAGCGCGCACGGGAGTTCTCGTGGGAGGGAAGTGCCGCGATGACAGCGGCAGTTTATGGGGAATTGCTGAACTAGCGAGGAGCTGTGTTAGCGAGGAGTTGTGTTAGCGAGGAGCTGTGTTAGCGAGGAGTTGTGTTAGCGAGGAGTTGTGTTATCTCGGATCTTCGTCTAGCGAGATCTTGAGCGCCTTGAGGAACTTTGTGTCTTGGGAGTTCCAGCTCATCTTGCCGGTGGCCTCGAAGGATTCGGGCATCTCGGTGTGCTCGTCAGTTTCGTCTTCGCGTTTGTTGAATCCGATCGTTGCTTCCAGAACAAGGAAGACGTCGTAGCCGGCGCGCTTGATGTCACCAATGGCTGCAGCGATGCTCTCAGAATCCGATAAGGACTCGTTGATAGCATTGCCGAGCTCTTGCATTAAGTCTTTAAGGTTCTCGTCCATGCGCCTTTCCACTCACAGAATACCACTCACTCTTATCGAACGCGCGCGGCTTTGTTAGCATGAAATTTGCATTTCGATGAAACGCTTCTTGCAAGCTTTTATGCCCGGAGTGATCAAGCCTCTCCACATCCTGTGGAATGAGCTGATCGGGTTTTTCTTTGCAGTGTTCGCCATTGTCATCCTGGCCAGCTTTCTGCGAGGAGTATGGGACTTTAAAGGGGATAGCGAGAGCCTGGGGCGGCTGGTGCTGATGGGGTTTGCGTTTCTGGTCATGGCTTATTACGGGTTGCAGAGTTTTTTCAAGGCGCGCAAGATCGGAAAGTCATAGCGTATGCAAGCCGGGGAATATCCCTTTACGCGCGGGATCTACCCCGAGATGTACCGCAAGCGGCTATGGACGATGCGGCAATACGCGGGGTTTGGGTCGGCTGAAGAATCAAACGAACGATACCGCTATCTGTTGAGCCAGGGCACGACCGGATTGTCTGTGGCGTTCGATCTGCCTACCCAGATGGGAATGGATGCGGACCATGCGCTCGCGATGGGCGAAGTGGGGCGTGTGGGTGTGTCGATCTGCTCGCTGGCGGATATGCGGGTGTTGCTTCAGGGCATCGAACTCGACAAGGTGTCGACGTCGATGACGATCAACTCAACGGCGGCTACGCTGTTGGCCTATTACGTGTTGGTGGCCGAGAAGCAAGGTACGGACCGGCGCAAGCTGAGCGGCACGATCCAGAACGACATCCTCAAGGAGTACATCGCGCGCGGCACCTACATCTATCCGGTGCGGCCGGCGATGCGGCTGATCACGGATATCTTTGCGTGGGCGAGTGAAGAGCTACCGGAATGGAACACGATCTCGATCAGCGGATATCACATCCGCGAGGCAGGCTCAACAGCGGCGCAAGAGATTGCATTTACGCTCGCCGATGCGATCGCGTATATTGAGGCGGCGGTGAAGGCTGGGCTCGCAGTGGACAGCTTTGCACCGAGGCTGAGTTTTTTCTTTAACGCCCACAACGACTTCTTTGAAGAGATCGCCAAGTTTCGCGCGGCGCGGAGACTCTATGCGCGGTTGATGCGGGATCGGTTTGGGGCAAAGGATCCGAAGTCGTGGATGTTGCGCTTTCATACGCAGACCGCCGGGTCGACACTGACGGCGCAGCAGCCGGATGTGAATGTGGTGCGAGTGGCTTTGCAGGCGATGGCCGCGGTGTTGGGCGGCACGCAGAGCCTTCATACGAATGGCATGGATGAGGCGTTAGGGCTGCCCACAGCTGATGCGGCGCGGATCGCGCTGCGGACGCAGCAGGTGATCGGCTATGAGACCGGCGTTACGGCGCAGCCAGATCCGCTGGGTGGCTCAGAGTATGTCGAGGCCATGACGGATCGCCTTGAGGCTGAAGCGGTGACCTATATCGAACGCATCGATGCGATGGGTGGAACGATTGCGGCAATCGAGGCTGGCTACATTCAGGGCGAGATCCAGAATGCGGCGTATGAATATCAGAAGGCGGTGGAAAGCGGGAAGGCGATTGTGGTTGGGGTGAACCGTTTTCAGGCCGAGGGACTCGATGCGACGCCGGTGTTTCAGATCCGACCCGAGGTGGAGGCGGCGCAGCTCGAGAGGTTGCGAGCGGTGCGAGCACAAAGGGACGCGACTGCGTGGAAGGAAAGCATCGAGAGACTGAAGCAGGCCGCTATTGATGGTGGAAATCTGATGCCGCGGATTGTGGATGCGGCGCGGGCGTTGGCGACTGTGGGAGAAATTTCAGACACGTTAAGAAGTGTCTTTGGGGAATATCGGGAGAGCGCTTCTTGACCCTTAGTACAAGGGAAAGGGGTGGATCAAAAAGCGCTCTCCGTCTCTCTCTGTTGATAGGACGAACGAGAACGGCGGATGTTAAGTTCCCTCAGGAAAAAATAAATAGAAGTTGGGATGAAGCGGAGGGACCGGCCCTAAATTTGCATTTGCCTTCATGGACCAAAAACGGGTTCCACTGACGCTATTGCTAATGTAGGCTCTATCTTATTGGAGGTATCGGATTGTGGCGAAGGCGCTCAATGGTTCAGTTGGCAAGGGTGCACGCAACCAATTTGAAGATGTAGTGGTGGTGCAGTACCTGTTGAATTGTGTTCCGGCAAAGAAGGGTGGGCCGGAGGCGGAGTTGGTTCTCGATGGGCTGTGCGGGCCAAAGACGAATGCAGCGATCAGCCAATATCAATCAACCAATCTGGGATTTGCCGATGGGCGCGTGGATGCTGGCGGGAAGACGTTCCACTCTTTGCGCGGGTTTGATTCGTACCCAATCAGGAACTGAACCTGCCGAGCCGACCTTCGAATGAACATAAGTGGGGAGGCAAGAAGGGAGGCACGCCGAGCTGGAATGCTTGGGACCCCTGGGGCTACTACAACCCTGCCGGCGAATACTACATGGTTGATGGCAAACAGCCGCCTTCGAAGATGGGCGACCACGGGCATAAGGAGCCACAGCAAAGCTGGCCCGGAGGCAAGGATCAGTCGTGGCCAGGAGGTAAGCAAGGCGGAGGTGGAGATCCATGGGGTAAGCAAAGTGGTGGCGGACACGTGGGAAGCAAACAAGGCGGGGGCGATCCATGGGGCAAGCAGAGTGGTGGTGGCGGCAATTCAGGCGGCAAGCAGGGCGGCGGTGGATTCTGGCAACAGGTAACCGATTGGGCCTCGGGAGGCGGCGGTAAGGAAAGCGGCGCGCCCCAAGAGCACGAGAGCGTAAAGGGCTACGGCAAGGATGGTGGTGGCATTGTTGGCAAGTTCTAGGCGGGAGCTCACGCCGTTTGTGCGGGAAATCCTGATGCCGGGCGGGCCCGATGCAGTGCCGAAGATTTCAAAGGCACACAGCCGGTTTGCATTGCGTAAGGGCGAATCGAAAATTCATCGCTGGGGCATCTATGCCAAGGAAGATATTCCTGCGCGGCGACGGGTGATCGAATATACGGGCTTGAAGATTGGGCTCGCTGAAGTAAGGCGGCGGCAGATCCGGCCAAACCTATATTTGTTTGTGCTGACGGATCAGCTTGCCATCGATGGAGCGATCGGTGGGAGCGGCGCTGAATACATCAACCACAGTTGCTCACCGAACGTTTACGCCAATGTGCGGCGGGGACATATCTGGCTGGTGAGTCTGCGAAAGATTGAAGCGGGCGAGGAGCTGCTGCTCGATTACCGGATTCGCAATAGTGCGCGAAAGATCGAGTGCCACTGTGGCTCGCCCGCTTGCCGTGGCTTTCTTAATTTGCCGGAGTGACGGGACAGGCCTGGGTGAGCGTGTGAGCTCTTGTGCCATCGTTGCCCGTGCCGTCGAGCATCTCGGCAAAGGTCTGTAGCGGGATCTCCACACCGGAGCGACCCGTGGCCGGAATCAAGGCCCACTTGTCTTCGGCGCTTGCATTGAAGCTGGTCTGCGGCGTGGCGGTATGTCCGTTGGGGACGCAGAGCTCAGGGTGATCGAAGGGAGCGCGCTGGAACTTGACGCGGTCATCGGAGAGAGCCTTCATGAAAGCGACCAGAGCGGCGCGGTCGTTGGCGTTGAGATTGAGGCGACGGATGTCGGGGCCAAGGCCGCCGGCGGGGAAGTCGCCACCGCGATTGTAGAACTCAACGACTTGCTCGAGGGTGGCCTGCCCGCCGTTGTGGAAGTAGGGACCGGTGAACTCGATGTTGCGCAGGCCGGGGGTTTTGAAAGCTCCATTGGTGCCCGGAGCGTTGGCGTTGCGGGCGAGAGGCCGGCCGAGATCATCGAAGCCGCCGAGGCCAGCGTCGGCCGAGATGGGGCTGACACCGGTGCGGAAGAAGCCGGTGTCGGTGCCGGCGTTGGGCGGAGCACCCGGGCCGCGGCCAGGGCCATTGTTGATCAATGCACCTACCGAGGCGAGCGTGAACTCAGGGCCGGTGTGGCAGGTGTTACATTCGGCGCGACCGCGGAAGAGGTTGAGACCGGCAATCTGTTGTGGCGTCATTGCGGTCTGCTCGCCGGCGGCGAAGCGATCGAAGGGGGAATCGTCGGAAACGAGCATGGCCTGGTAGCGGTCGAGGGCCAGACCGAAGAAGAACTTGAAATTGTGTTCGGCTTGAGAGAAGCCATCGGCCATGTCGGTGGACTGCCAGTATTGAGGAGCAAAGGCGGCTTGAATCAGCGAGCCATAAGAGACCGATTCCCTGAGGCCATTGCCGTTCGGATTGGCGAGATCGCCGAGGACGCTGTCGTCCGAGGCGACACGCTGGCGGGCCAGGGGCCGGGAGGCAAGCAGGCGCTGGCCGAGGTGCAGCCAGGAGAGGCCGTCATAAGACATCTCCACCGTGTTGGTGGGCGGGCCAATGGCCTGAAGGATGAGGCTTGCGTTGGTGGAGTTGACGGGTTCTGAGGTGAGCTGCCCATTGCGCACGACCTGGATGGTGGCCAGCGGCGAGGAAGAGTCGATCGCGTTGCGTGCGCGGCCGTCCCAGAAGTTGCGGGCATTGAAGACGGCGTTGATCACCGAAGGAGCGTTGCGTGTGGTGACCTGACGGAGATTGAGACCATTGAGAGCGAAGGAGGCGAGATCGGTGAGGTCGAAGCCGTCGTCGCTGCCGTTGCTGAGATTGATGGCTGTGAACTTGCGGCGGAAGACGCCGGCCGAGCCATAGATGGCGGAGTTGTCGCGGAGGACACGCGAGTTGTTATTGGTGGGGTCGGAGAGGGAGTGGAAGGGGAAGTCAGCGGAGGTGAGGCTGACGTTGAGAGCGGAAGTGTTGGCGAGCTGGTGTTGGGAGCGATGATCGGCCCCAGCGTGGAAGTGGCAGGTGGCGCAGGCGGTGACCCCATCAGAGCCGACCTGCATGTCCCAGAACAGGGCCTTGCCGAGGATGGTGAGGGCGCGCTGGTCGCGGACGTATTGATTCAAGTTCGTCGCTTGCGGAACGGGTACGCTGCGCAGCGAGGGTTGTGCCTGAAGGGTTAAGGCAACGATGACGATGGCGGAGAGTTTGAACACGGTAGTTCTCCTTTAGAACTTTGGTGGAAAGGGCGGTGGGCCTTTGCGGCCACGGGGTCCGCGGGGAAATTGTTCGCGCTGCTTGTTGGTCAGCGTGTTGTGGAAGGCAGTGTCGGCTTTGGCGTTGATGGCGGCCAATTGCCCGGTAAGAGTGCCGATGGTTTGGGCGAGCTGATCGATTTCAGAACCGGAAGCGTTGCGACGAGTGGCGTCGCGCAGAGCGCGATGGGCCTGTTCGAGGCGGTCTTCGAGGGGCTCGGATTCACGATCGGCGGCGGTGAATATGGCGAGGGCCTGGGTGCGTTGGGACTCGGTGAGGTCGAGTCGGCGAGAGAGGTCCTGGACGCGATGTTCCGCGAAGGAGCCTTCTGGCCGGTGACCGCCGGGGCCGCCGAAGCCGGGCCGCTGCTGGGCGTTGAGGAGCAGAGCGAAGCTGAGAAACAGTGTGCGCACGGTATCTGCCTTTCATCTTGAAGGTAGGACGATTTCACGTCTATAGGTTGGCGGTAAAGCGTTGGTAAAAGGGACTTTACGCCGATTTTACAGGGGAGGAACGAACTGGTGGCCGAGGCCGATGCGGGTGACGAACAGGGTGGGCTTTTTGGGGTCCTGTTCGAGCTTTTGCCGCAGCCAGCCGATGTGGACGTCGATGGTGCGGGTGTTGATCGAGGCGTCGTAGCCCCACACCTCAGAGAGCAGTTGCTCGCGGGTGACGAGCTGGTTGGGACGGGTGGCGAAGTAGAGGAGCAGTTGGAATTCGCGGGCTGAGAGATGCACGGGCTGGCCGTTGAGCGTGACGGTGGCGGTGCGAGTGTCGATCTGGATCGGCCCGAAGGTGAGGACCGTCGATGGTGTTGGGGCCGTGCGCCGCAGCAGTGCTTCGATGCGGGCGAGGAGTTCGAGCGGGTCGAAGGGCTTGGCGAGGTAGTCGTCGGCACCGAGCTTGAGGCCGATGACTTTGTCGCTGGTTTCGCCGAAGGCGGTGAGCATGAGGATGGGAGTCTGGATGCCGCGCTGGCGGAGGTCGCGACAGACATCGAGACCGCTCTTGCCGGGAAGCTGAATGTCGAGGAGGATGATGCTAAAGGGCTCGGCCGTGGCGCGCTCGAGGGCGATGTTGCCGTCGTCGACCACCTCGACATCGAAACCGGAGCGGACGAGGCGGTCGCGGAGCGGGAGTGAGATGGCGGGTTCGTCTTCGACCAGAAGGATGCGTGGGTTCATCAGGATGTGGTCCTCAAGAGGATTGTAAAGGCCGTGCCGCGACCGGGGCTGGAATCAATGGTAATGGTGCCGCCCATGCTCTGGATGCGGCTGTGGACGAGATAGAGGCCCAGGCCAGAGCCAGGCGTGGAGCCGGTGCGGGCGGCGCGGCCGCGGAAGAAGGGTTCGAAGATGCGGGGCAGGTCGGCGGGCTCAATGCCGGGGCCGCGATCGGCGATGAGGATCGAGAGGTTGTCTTTGGGGCCGCTTGAGACGGTGATGCCGATCCAGGCGCCTTTGCGGGCGTACTTGACGGCGTTTGAAATGAGGTTGGAAAAGACGGATTTGAGATTGGCCTGGTCAGCGAGGGCGAGAGGGAGGTCGGGATCAAAATGCGTTTCGACCTGGAAGTCTTTGAGGAGCGAAGCTTCTTCGCGAAGGACGGATTCGAGCAGGCCGGGGACGTCGACGGGTTGAAGCTGTGGAGTGGCATTGCGGCCCGCGGCGAAGGCAAGGATGTCTTCGATGCGGGTACGGAGGCGGCCGCCTTGTTCGAGGATGAGCTCGCCGTAGTGGCGGATCTGGGTGGGCTCAGAAGAGACGCCGTCGCGCAGGTTGCCGGCGAGCATGCAGATGGCGGTGATGGGGGTGCGGAGCTCGTGAGAGAAGCCGGCGACGAACTCCGTCTGGAGTTGGGTGAGTTGCTGGGAGCGGCGCAGCATGCGATGGAGGAAGAGGCTGGCGGCGAGCAGGACGAAACAGACGGCAAGGCCTGTGGCGAGATTGCGGAGGCGTAGGGAGTTGACTGCCGCCTCGAGTGCGCCAGGGCGGGGTTGCGCTTTGAGCTGCCATGGGCTGATGCCAGACTCGGGACGGATGAGCGTTCTTTGATTACTTTCGAGAAGGTCGATCGTTTGTGGTGTGGAGGAGGTGCCACTGTTTGGCGCTGAATCGAAGACCTGCATTTTGCCGAACGAGACGGTGACGCGAGATTCGATGAGGCCAGGGGCGAAGGCGCGACTGGAGGCGTCGAGGAAATAGCGCGCGGAGAGTGTGGGCAGATCGAGAAGGATGATGTCGAAGCCGGAGAGGCGATTGAGCGAAGTGTCCTCGTCGAGAGGTTGGGTAGAGGCAGTGGCGCGATAGAAGGCCGGCAGGAAGGAGGAAGCGAGCCATGGCCGGTTGAACCACCGGCGTTGGGATGCGGTGGAGAGATCTTCGATGTTGGCGGCAAGTTCATCGCGCAGTTCTGCCCAGTTGGTGGGAGGAGGGGCGGGCTCGTAGAGTTCGGTGGCGGTGTTGAGGAGAGTGATTTGATTGAGAGTTGCGTCGACGCGATAGAGGCGATAGGGGAGAGGGGATTGAGGCGCGGGCGAGCCGGACTGGATGGCGCGGCAGAGGGAGTTTAAGTCGGCCTGGAAGTTGGCGCGGAAGGACTCGGCGGCAGTGGCGAGGCTGGTATTGAGACGCTGCTCGAGGGCATCGCCCAACTGGCTGCTCCACTGGAATTGGAGCAGGATGAGGGCCACCACGGCGAGCCACATTGCAGCGAGGGCAAGCTTGAGAAGGCGTGGGCTGGGATCGAAGCGCGTCATCCAATGCGAAAGGCCGCCCCGAAGCGGGACGGCCTTTCGATTGTACTTGACGAATCCGGGTTAGCGGATGTGGATGAGTGATGGATTGCCGGGAACATAGGCGCCATCGGCACCCACGGCACCGACGCCGTAGGGCCGGTCGACACCAGTGACAGCACCCTCGGGCACCTGGAACTGGACGACGTAGATGCCGACCAGGCCGGGGGCCATCGTAGCGCCGAGAACCGGAGCGCCCTCGTTATTGATGCCGATGATGATCTGAGCAGCAACCTGCGAGGCGTTGTTGTAAGCGCCAGGATTGTTGGTGGTGGTGGGCGTTGCGGTTTGACCGAGGCCGGTGAAGAAGCCGATCAGGGTTTCGCCACGGAGAGCGGGGTTTTCGCGAGACATGTAGGTGCCATCGGATTTGACGATGACGCCAACGCGCTTGCCGGCGGAATCGGTGGTTTCAAAGATGCCCGGCTGGACGGCGAAGACCGTGACAGCCGTCGAGCTGGAACCCTCGTTGACCTGCATGCGAAGCGTTGAGCTGCCCGGAGCCACGTCGCAGGGAGTCTGGAAGGTGGCTTGCTCCTGACCATTGAGGTTGGCCAGAGAGACGATTGGGGCCGTGCGGCCGCCGACTTCGATCGCGACGTTGTTGAGACGCAGCGAGTAGGGGCCGACAAAGGTGTTGCCCATGACGACGCCATTGAGGTTCGGAGCGATGTTGGAACCGAAGACCGTAGCGAGGCCGCAGGGAACGAGGCCGGCCTGGAAGCCTGCAGCGTTAGCTACGCGAGTGATTGTGGGGCCGGGAGGCAGAGCGGTGAGCGCGAAGGTAACCACGCGGCTGACAGCGCTGGCTGAGACCGAGATCTGTCCAGGGTTGGTACCGGCTGTGGCAGTGACGCTGGCAACGCCCTGGCTATTGGTGACTGCGGAGCTGGCCGAGAGGGTGACCTGACCGCTCTGGATGGCGAAGGTGACCGTGGCGCCCGCGATGGGACGGCCCTGAGCGTCGAACAACTGCACCGAGAGGGGGTTGGCGAAGGGACGGCCGATGACAACCGACTGATTGTCGCCGTTCACTTTCACGAAGTTGCCAATGATGACGTTGTTGGTGAGGGTCCAGGTGGTGTTGGCATTGCCGGCCGAAGTGCGGATGCGGACTTCGCCCGGGGTGGAGCCGAAGCGAACGAGGAAGGAGAAGTCACCGTCCTGGTTCGAGGTGTTGAAGAGGGATTCGATGGTGGCGTCGCCCGAGATGATTTCGACACGGACCGTGACGCCGCCGAGACGGTTACCGAAGGAATCGGTGACCGTGCCGCGGAGGGCGACGGGAGTGAGCGTGCCGGGGCCGCCGGACTGGTTGTCGCCCTGGCGCTTGATGATCGTGCCGGGCGCTCCGGGGACGACTTCAATCAGGAAGTTGAAGGAGCGGCCGGGGCTTTGGCAGTTGCCGACGCAGGCCTGGAAGTTGGCCTGACCGAGGCGGGAGCCGGCGACGATGTCGCAGGAAATATCACCCTGACCGTTGGAGAGACTGGTCTGGAGGCAGTTGGCGGTGGGCCCGACTTCGGCGTCGTTGCCGGTGGAGCCGGAGAAGCCGATGTTTTGGATCGGAGAGCCGAAGGCGGCCAGTGTGCCGGAGAAGATCGTGGCCTTGATCGCGCCGACCGTCGTGCTGCCAGCCTGGACCCGGATGGTTGAACCTTCAGCCGGGCTGATGAGATTCACACTAGGGGGGTTGGCTGGGAGAAGAAGCGGAGGCGGACCGGACTGCGGATAGGCCGTGACAAAGAAGTCAACCGAACCGTTGGCGGAACTCGCGCGGATGGTGCTGACACGGGGACCATTGAAAGAGTCGTTATAGAAGAGCACGGCACCGAACTGGGTTTGCGCGAGGCCGCGGGCATCCGTTACAGAGCTGGCGAGAGTGACGTTGCCATCGCCGGACTGGACGGCCCAGCTGACTGTGGCGCCCACCTGGGGATTACCAGCGCCGTCACGAAGGCGAACGGTGAGAGGCTGAGGAGCGAGGAACTGAGCGAGAACGATCTGGCCATTGCCCGATACGATTTCGATCGGTTGCGGTCCAGTAGGATTGCCGGGATTGCCCGGGTTGCCGGGGTTGCCGCTGGAGGTGACATTGAGCGTGAATGCCTGACCCTGAGAACCGCTGGTGGCGGCCGTGATCGTGTAGCTGCCGGTCACGTTTGGTGCGGTAAAGTTGACGGTCGCATAGCCATCCTTGTTGGTGATGGCGGCTGAAGAGTCGAATTGGATCTGCTGGGAGTTGGAAGTGAAGTTCACCGTAACGCCGCTCAGAGGGCGAGTGGAACCATCGAGGGCGCGTACCACCAAAGGACGACCGCGCGTACCCTGGACGGCATTCTGGGAGGGGTTGATCGTGATCAGGCTAAAAGGAATCCCGGTCGGGGCGCGCCCGGTAAAGAACGTGGGGCCGATGAAGGTGGGCTGCGCGATGGAGCTATTCAGGCTGTTGGTTTCGAGGTTGATGCGGGACAAGGTATTGGAAACGTTGGAGAAGAAATACCGGTTGGTGGGCTGTTCGTCGGAAGTGACCAAGTAACGGCCACCGGTGATAAGCCCGGTGCCGGAAAGCTCAAGCTGAATGGGGTTGCTCAGGGGGGAGACCAGGCCACCACGGAAAACCGTGTTACTGACGCCGATGTAGTAGAGAGCGGTGCTATTGGAAACCACCTTGAAGCGCTCTGCAACAGCGCTATTGATAGTGGATTGGGCGATCGCCCGGGTGATCACTTCGATGACGAAAATCTGGGTGGACCCAATCACATTGCAGGCAACAACAAAGCGGCTGCCGTCGGGCGTGAACTGAGGACTGAGGCAATTGGAGCCAGTAATTGGAATTTCGTTTCCAATCTGGGTCAGCGCATCACGGCCATCGATTTCAAGAATGCGATTCTGAGCGGTGACATAGATGAGTCCGGTGGGGCCAACCACCATGTTGGTGGGACCGTTTGGAATGGCAAGGCGGCTGCCGATGGAGTTGTTGCCGAGATTGATGGCGACCATCGAGCCGTTGCTATTGAGGATGAAGGCACGATTCGAATCAATCGAAAAGTCGACACTAACAGGGACGCAGGCGGTGTCGCCGCAGGTGTTGAGGCCGGTAATTTCCTGGTCGGTAGCGGTATCGTAAATACGCACGGCCTGGGAGAGGACTACCAACCGGCGGCCATCAGGAGATATCTTTGCAGTTGAAATATTGACCAGAGAACGGAACGCGGTCTCAGCATAAGGAGAGCTGCCGCTATAGATAGCAATGGACTTGGTGAGGCTCTTTGAAATGACATAGAACTTTTGCCCGTTGGGGTGCCAGATTGCCTCGAAGGCAAGAGGATCTGCGGCAAAGGTTCCAATTTGGGTGAAGATTTCTGGGCTGTAGATGTAGCCAGTCGTGTTGCCAGAATTTTCCTGGGGCAGCACGACGATGTTAGAAGCGAGTGCCGGGAGGGCGAAAAGGGCCGAAGCCAGCAATGAGATAAATGACTTGTACATGGGTATCCTCTTCAGAACTAAAGAGATGGAAGGACGCAGCAGTAGTAGTTTAGCAAAGATACGTGGGCATTACAAAAATAAAATCGGGGCAGACCGAAGTCTGCCCCGAGGTGTTTCAAGCTATCAAGACAAGATTAGTTGTCGAGAGCTTCTGAAGTGGCGCCGGTGGCGCGGAACAGACCGGGGGTGTCCAGGATCAGAGCCAGATAGCCGTGCGCGGTCTGCAGGTTGGACGGATCGCTGACGAAAGCGAAGCCGTGTGCCCAGCGGAAGTTGCACGAGATGATGATGTAGCCCTGGAAGCCGACAACCGGTTGGATGCCGTATTCCGAACCACCGAACAGGAGGTTGAAGGTAGCGACCTGACCCGAGGGAACAGATTTGGTGAACGACTGCGGGGTAGGATCGATACCACCGCCAGCGGTGGTGCCGTAGAAGAACACGCGGCAGATGCCGGTTTCGTTGATCGTGCCGAACGGATCCTTGCTAGCGTTAGCAACGGCGATGCCGGTGTTGAAGCCAGTCACGCTGCTGACGAACGGATAGAGGAGGTTCGTGGCGCAGTTGGTGATCGTGAAGATCGGACGGAGTTCTTCCGGCTGAGTCAGCACGAAGCTCGGGATTGAGGGATAGCCGTTGCCACCGGTGGCAGCGATCGGAGCATAGTTGCCCGAAACGTTGGCCACAACGGAGGTGTTGGCATCGGTCACGATGGAGGTCGTCGGCTGGAAGGCGATGGCAACGAGGAAGTCGAAGCGATCGATGACGTTGTCATCGGCGCGGAGAACTTCCCAGAAGAAGGTGCCAGTGCCGTCGGCGGCGATCGCCACACGAGCGAGCTGAACCGAGGCCGTGGTCAGGCCGGCATAAGCGGCACCGTTACCACCCCAGCCCGGAGCAGATCTGCCCTGGACCTGAGCAACGCCGTTGGTACCGGGGTTAACACCGAAGACGGCGGTGCCGCCTAGGGTGGCAGCTTCATTAGCGCCGTCAGCGGTGATACTACTGCCTACGAGGGCATATGCTGCGTTGGGAGCAGTGTCGCCCTGACCGATACAGAAGCCGGCGGTGTTGCCGGCGTTGCGACCGATACGGGTATTAGCAGTGGCGGCAACGCAGGCATTAGCGGCGGAAGCCGGCTGGATTGACACGTACAAGCGAACCTGAGCGGGAACGCCCGAGAAGCGCGCACGAAGGCGGGTGCCTTGTGAGGCGATACCGGCGTTTCTCAAGTTGTTGTCGTTCGGATAGGTCAAGTTGTAGAAACCGGACTCGTTGTTGTAGTTTACGCGGGGATCGGCTTGACCGAACGTATTGAGATAGTACTGGTTGTAAACTGCATCGAAGGCATCTATGGGGCTGCCCCAGCCGCGACGCTTGAAGGCAACGCCGTAAGCTTCAGTGAAGCGGAGGGCGCCGGTCGAAACCAGGGTGCCCTGGGTCGCAGCAGTTTCATTTGGGAAAGCGCCGGCGACTGCGTTCCAGCCCAAGCACTGAGCGTAGGGACCGCCAGCGACCGTGTCGAAGAAGAGACCGCGCTGAACGAAGCCAACCACACCCTGAGCATTGTTCAGGACGAGGTTTGCAGGCGGGTTCTGGATCGAGATGAAGGCCTGGATCTGACCGTTAACCTGGAAAGCATTGGCAACCTGAACACGGATGTTCTTGATGCGGTAAACGCGGGTGCCGCCGCCTGTACCAGGCTGAACGACCGGAACGCCAACGAAGGTGATGGTCTGTTCGTTGGGGGCAAAGCCACCACCGACGCCATACTGGGCCTGGTAGACGTTGAGCGGACGGTTTGCGACGGTGCCACCGGTTGCTAAGGTCGAGCCCGTGGGGTAGCCGGAACCGATGGCGAGGCCAGCCTGTGCGCCAGAACCGAAGAAGTAGCTCTGGAGCGTGCAAACGCCGGAGGAGGCGGGGCTGATGTTAAGGGCAGCATTCGCACAGGGGTTCTGGTTGGCGGTGGTAGCACCAGCTGCGGCGGTTGCCGGCTCATCGACGAACAGAAGTGCATCGGTGAGGTTGGTAGTACCGAAGATCCGGTTGGTGATGCGCGTACCAGCAATCGTCACCGAGATGTTGATCGCAGGTACTGTGGTGCTGGCCAGCGCAGTAAAGGTACCGGTGCCGCCGTTTGAATTAGCTGGAGGGCAGGGGCTGGTGGGGTCTAGAACACCATTGGGAAGAAAGCAACCGGCGAGTCGGCCGTTGCCAACTTGGCCGGAGCCGACGCCAACATACGGTGCGTGAGTGCTTACCAAGAAGCCGGTGGCGAGAGACACCACGGGGGCGTTCCCGACATTGCAAACGGGCACCTCCGGGTCGGGGCCCGGTAGACAAGGCACTGGGGGAGTCACAATAACCGCGTTTACCGAGTTGCCACCAGTGCAGCTAATAACGATATCGCCTACAAGCTCACGTAGTCCTTCAACGCGGACGACGAGGGGCGAAAAGCTGGTGTTGCAGACGAAGGGATTGGTTTGCGCGCTGGCAGTGCCGGAGGTTCCGATAAAGGAAGCTACGACTGCAGCTGCGAAAAGC